>Ga0247611_10000396_pt1 | contig 89710 bp, 76 predicted proteins | sample 177DNAGHGhighgp2_FD_192422 | JGI IMG/M metagenome (GOLD analysis project Ga0247611, IMG submission 192422) | Sheep rumen microbial communities from Palmerston North, Manawatu-Wanganui, New Zealand - 1770 DNA GHGhigh gp2 | ecosystem: Host-associated > Mammals > Digestive system > Stomach > Rumen...
TTATGTGATGCCCTAGATTATCAGATTCCACCTTTTTATTTGAGGGAATAATGTAATTGTTGGACGATTATTTGCTGAGAAACTTTTTTGTTATGTACTTGACTAACTTATTTTATTAGTTTAAAAAAGGAAAATGAGAACAAGTTTAGTAGCCGGATTCTTGTGTGCCACAATGATTGGCATATTATTGTCATCGTGCGGTGAAAAGTCTTCGTCGGATCCTGTCAATGAGGATTCCAATAACGTTAAGGTGGGTCAGGTCAAAACAACATCCTTTACCGTAACAGTATCAGGGACAATCAAGGGATTGTCCAAGGTGGATATTGCATTAGGTAAATACGGTATACTCTGCTGCGTCAAGTCTGATCAGTCAGAGAGTATATTGAATTCCTGGAAGGAAGGCAATGACAATGCTGAATGTCTGATGTACACCAACAAGAACGCCCTGGACGGCGAATCATTCAGCGGGACCGTAGGTGGTCTGTATCCCGGCACTGAATACAGTTTCTGCCTGTTCACACAAAACAGCGACAACAGTGTGCGCGAGATAAGTGACATCCATACGTTCAAGACTCTTGGGTTCAATCCCTCAATAAAAGCCATAAGCTTGAAGGATATCCATTATATCGACGCAACCGCTGAAATGGAGTTTGGCATGGATGCATTGGATGCCGCATGCTGTGAGTATGGCGTTATGCTGTCAGAGTCATCAGGTGTTGATGTCTCTACGGCCAGTCTGATTGAGAAACACACTGAAGGATATGACTCAAGGATAAGCCATACCATCAGCGGCATAAAGCCGGACAAGAACTACTACTGCCGTCCATACGTTAAGTATGCTATAGCCGATGACCGATATGATTACCTGTATGGTCCCGAGAGCGCATTCGCAACCATGACGTCGGACCAGATGTATGTTGACCTTGGCCTGCCCAGCGGGATAAAATGGGCCAACTGTGACCTGGGCCAACATGAGTTTGTCTATGCTTTCGATGGGCCATGGTATCAATGGGGTTCAACCGAAGCCATAATCAGAGCCGATCGGGCGGAATGGTATTACTCACACTATGAATATTGGGATGAACAGAACAGAACCTTCATAGATATCGGTCAAGAGATAAGTGGAACTGTTTATGATGCGGCCTCTCATATTCTGGGTGGAAAATGGAGAATGCCAACAAAGACCGATCTGGAAGAATTGATTGCCAACTGTAATGTATCTGCAATGGATAATGAGAAACACACCATTTACATAGATGGTTACACGCGTCATGTTAACCCAGTCGTTGGACATGTCGTTGGAAACAACAGGAATGAGATAATATTCAATGCAGGGTCTAGGTATGTATATTGGTGCGGTACGCTTGGTGATGATGACAATCCTTATTCATTCATCTACACGGGTGATATAGAATCAGGAAGACTGATTCCAAACACAGGTAGGTTTGAAATAATTACCAATAGCAGGGTTCAATACCACAGCATCCGTCCCGTCTGGGACCCCAACATGCCGGATTAAAAGTCATTGGATTGCAATATGAACAGAGCCCTATCAGGCTTACAGATAATAAAGGGGAGTGTCATTACTGTGGCACTCTCTTTGGTTGGAATGTGGAGGCACCGTTATGGCGGAAGAAATCAAATCATATGTAAGAAGTAAACTCAATGCCCTATAATTCCGCCTAAGTGTCCCGTGCACTTTGGCGGGATTAGAGCAGTGAGGTGAGGTCGCTGAGTGAGCGGATTGTGTGGTCGGGGATGATTGTGGCCGATGCCTCCACGCTTCGGATGTTGAACCAGATGGTGTGCAGACCATAGGCCTGGCCGCCGCTGATATCGGCGTTGAGCGAGTCACCTACTACTACGGCCTGGTCCGGACGGGTGCCGCCCAACTGACTGAAGCAGTAGTCAAAATACTCGCGGGAGGGTTTGTTATAGCCGATGTCCAGTGAGCCGAATATTCCATCAACATATTGCATCAGCCCGGCCTTGCCCAGACGTGTGGACTGCTGCAGGTTTGATGCGTTGCTCACCACATAGACCTTGTACCGGTCATGAAGGTACTTCATCACCTCATGAGCTCCGGCCACCGGCACCGATGTATCGCGCAGTCCTGCAATGAAATCCAGCTCAAATGCGGGGCCGTCGGCCTCAATGCCCAGGTCATGGAATATGCCGGCCCAACGGGTGCGGTGCAGTTCATCTACTGTAAGCAGGCCGTCCTCGATGCGTTTCCAGAGAATGATGTTGCGGCTCAGAAAGAACTCAAACATACTGTCCGAATACTCGATGCCGTTTTTGAGGCAGCACCCGCGCACATTCTCCCTGGCGCACTCCTTGAAATCCAGGAGCGTGTCATCGACATCCATCAGGACGGTTGTTATATCTGCCTTATTGAACATCTTCAAGAAGGAACGCAATCTCGTCACCCTTGCTCAGACGGCCGTTTACCACGCTTACTATGGTAACCGTGGCCTGGATGCACAGTTTCATATCGGCCTTGCGGTATATGTCCTGCTCAAAAATGAAACGGGCGCCCTCACGGTGCAGGTTGAGGCATGACAGGAACTCCTCCTGGCCGTGCAGCGGGCTCTTGTATTTGATGTTGATCTCAGACACCATTGCATCGATGCCCTTCTCATGCCACTGCTGGAATGACTGGCCGCGGCTCTGGAGCCATTTATGGCGGGTATACTCCAGATAGTGCTGGTAATTGGCATTGTTGACTACGCCCTGCAGGTCACATTCATAGTCACGGGTCTCAAGACTGGTTGTAAAAAGATACTCTTTCATAGCACCGCGAAGTTAATGCTTTTTGCTATATTTGCCATACACCGAAAGTTCAATCATATGGTCCAATCAATGATAAGGAAGGCCGTTCTGGCCATATCGGCACTGGTTGCCGTATCCGCGGTTGCACAGGATCCCGTCCAGTACCTGTGGGGCGACCAGGGTAACGGCACCTACATCAACCCTGTCCTGAACGCCGATTATTCCGACCCTGACGTAATCCGCGTAGGTAAGAAATATTACATGGTGGCGTCCGATTTCCATTTCCTGGGAATGCAGATACTGGAGTCCGATGATCTGGTAAACTGGACTGTACTGACACAACTCTACAGCCGGTTTGACCTGCCGGGATGGGATGATAACCGCCATTATTCGGGCGGCTCATGGGCACCCTCCATCCGCTACCACGGCGGCCGGTTCTGGGTCTATTTCTGCACCCCCGATGAGGGTCTGTTCATGACCAGCGCCAAGAAGCCCGAAGGCCCCTGGGATCCGCTCTGCCACGTAAAAGATGTACCCAAGTGGGAGGATCCCTGTCCCGTTTGGGATGACAAGGGCAACGCCTACCTGGGCCGAAGCGCCCACGGAGCCGGGCCCATCATTCTGCACCGCATGAGTGCCGACGGACGTGAGCTTCTGGATGACGGCGACACAATCTACACCGGACCGGTGGCCGAGGGCACCAAGTTCCTGCGCAAGGATGGCTGGTACTATCTTATCATACCAGAAGGCGGTGTTGGCCAGGGCTGGCAGACGGTGCTCCGCTCCAAGGACCTGTACGGCCCGTATGAGCGCAAGGTGGTGCTGGAGCAAGGCCCCACTAATATCAACGGCCCGCACCAGGGCGCGCTGATTGATACCCAGGATGGCGAATGGTGGTTCTACCATTTCCAGGAGACCAACCCAATGGGCCGTGTGGTGCATCTGCAGCCCGTGCGCTGGGAGGACGGCTGGCCGCTTATGGGAGTGGATCTGGACGGCAACGGCATAGGCAATCCGGTAATCTCATGGACCGTACCCAAGGTAAAGAAATCCAAAGGTCCTCACCTGCCCCAGACATCGGACTCCTTTGAAAGCAGCACCCTGAGCCCGCAGTGGCAGTTCTGCCATAACCCGCACAATGAATACTGGAGCCTTACCGAGAATCCGGGGCGGCTCACAATCAGAGCACAGCGCTCCACCAGCCTTATGATGGCGCACAACATCATCACCCAGAAGATTATGGGCTGGAAGAGCCTGATATCGGTAACTCTCGATGTAAGCCGTCTGGCCGATGCCCGCGCTGGCCTGACATCGATGGGCCAGTCTTTCTACGCCATCGGAGTGACTGAGCGTGACGGCAAACTGTGCCTGTATCAGGACGGAGGCTACCGCACCACCTATATCGATGACTTTGAGGTGGGCAGCACCATCTGTCTGGCTCTTGAATACGATGCACAGACCAACAAGTTCCGCTTTATGGCCGGAGCGGACCGCGGTTCACTGAAGCCGGTAGGCACGGAGTTCAGCCAACGAAGCGGGTTCTGGAAAGGCACCCGCGTAGGCCTGTTCTGCTACAACACCCATGCCAATGGCGGTATGGCCATGTTTGATGACTTTGAATATCCTATACAGAACAGATGATACGCAGATGGCTGCCCTTGGGCACCATGTCACATTGGGGATGGCACAGTTTTGCCAACACCCATGGCTATACGCTGGATGAAAATGACAGACCCAAGCGGCATGGATACCCCATCGGACATAGGCACATACCTGATATGGCAGCAGCCTCACATAATCTATCTGGCCGAACTTTTGCGCCGTGCCGGGCAACGGAGGTCTGCTTACCGCAGTAGCCATGATGTGCGCCGGATATGACGGCTGCCGGCAAAAGAATCCAGGTTTCCCTAAGGACGGCCGCTGGCGCGTGCGCTGGGAGGGGCTGCTCCAGCTCCCTTAACCATAGGAAAGAACACCGGCATCACCATTACAATGGCAATCACAGAGAACAGCATTCCGCTCATCACGCCCACCGCAAAGCTGAACCAGAACTGGCTCTGCCGCCCGTCAAAGAGGAACGGGATAAGTCCCAGCACTGTGCTCAGGATAGTCAGCATAGTAGGCACAATCTTGCGGTTATACGCCTTGATATAGGTCTTGAGCCCTGTTCGGCCCGAAGCCTCCGCAATGGTACGATATTCTGATGTCAGGTAAATCCCCGCATTGACCGTGATACCGCACAGCATGATCATGGCCGCAAATCCGCCCTGCCCGAATGACACTCCGAATATGGGATATGCCAGGAACAGCCCCATGAAACTGACCGGAATCAACAGCACAATGACCAGCGCATTCCTGAATGACTCAAACATCGATGCGCAGATCATGAATATCACCAGCACCACCACGAATATCAGCACCGTGCGCTGTTTCTGCTCGTTCCACCACCCGTATCCGCCGCCTCCACCCGCGCGGAACCCCATGGGCAGTGTCTCGTTCAGCCGTTTTATCTGCTCCTGCTCCATCCTGTTAAGCAGGTCGTATGACCCTATGAACTCATAACCCACGGCAATCACATACTCCTGGTTGTTACGCTGAATATTCAGGCCTGTGCGCCGCTTTTCTATGGAGCCTATATCACTGAGACGGGTGTTCACGCTGTCTATCAGCACCATGTCATTGCGTATGTGCCACAGGTCATAGTAGTCCCTGTCGGCCGAAATGACACGCACCGGCGTATAGCCGCGGCCGTCATACACCCTGCCTGAACTGCTGTTATACAGCTGCTCACCAAGATATGAGAAATAACGGTTCAGGTTGGTGCCGCTGCGCACTATCCTCTCGCGGTCAATATCCATATAGAACTCGCTGTTCACGTAAGATCCGTACCCGCCTGCCGAGAATCCGGCCTGACCGTTCACACGGCGGTTCTGTTTGAGCGTGTCAATAAGCTCTTCGGCAAAACGGTACAGAAGGTCATAGTTGTAGCCGTAAAGCTGTATGCTGTGTGACCAACTGGTACGATACACGCTGTTGCTCAGGTACTGGTCATTCTCATCCAGTGCCGGGATGTTCCAAGTCGCTCCGCCATAGCGTATGGCCTTACCCCACAACTGCTGCTTCAGGTCAAACGGAAAACGGCTGTGTTGGTATTCATCCTTGAAATGAATCTCTATTGAGCCCGATGTCCCTGAGAGGCTGGTATAGAAATCACTTATCTCATCAAACTGCTGCAGCCAGTTCTCCATCTCACGTACTATCTCGTTCAGCTGCTGCACGTTCTGCCCCTCGGCCAGGTTTGCACGTACATTAAGCACAACCTCCTTCTGCTCCTCATCACGATTGAATGACATCCTGCCACCCGAATGCTTCTGGAACAGGTTAAGCGTGCCGCCCAGCGGGTACTCAAACCACGCCTTGTTGCGCTGGTACCACTTGTTACCTACGGTCTTGTTATACAGGCCCACCAGTCCGCCCTTGGTCTCATTCTCCCACTTGCCCATGTTTTTATGCTTTACCTGACCAGGCAGCATCTGTATGGGTATGCCAAACAGCATCAGTATAGCCACTATGTATATCCACCTGTGGCTGCGGCTCCAGGCCACGACACGCTCATAGCGTGCGGTGCGGCGTACCAGACGGCGGCGGCGTTTCATGGTGTTCCTTACCACGCCCTTGTTCTTAAGCGGAAAATACTCAAGCAGTGCCGGAACAAACAGGAACGCAATCAGGATTGATAGTGTCAGGTTAATCACAATCACCCAGATAAAATCAGTCAGGTTGGCCCTTGAACTCTCAGGCAGGAAGAACACCAGCATCAGAGCCGCTATGGTGGTAAGCAGAGCACCTGTTATGGAGAACATCACCTTGCGGTCACCATAGTATGTGTAGTGGTCCGCTATCACAATGGCCGTATCAATGATAATGCCGAGCGATACCGTTATACCCGCCATAGAGTAAAGTTCAATATCCACCCCAAAAAGTTTGTAGAATATGACCGCGCTCAGCAGGTTAACAATGATGGTGAGTCCTATCACGGTCAGGTAGCGCAGGCTGCGGCTCACCGCCAGCACAAAAAGCAGCAATATGGCAAGTGACATCACAGCACGCAGGAATATCTTCTGTATCTCATTGTTCAGATACTCCGATGCATCATAACTGAGCTTTACCGCATAACTGTCCGGTAGAGCGGCCTTAAGCTCTTTCATACGCTCTTTTACCGCATCGGTCACAGTTATGGTGTTTATCTCATCCTGAGCATAGACCGTAAGGTTTATGGTGTTAAGGCCGTTGATGCGGTTGTATGAACTTGGTGTCTGCTCCTGATATGTTACGGTGGCAAAATCTCCCATACGGTAAAGACGGTCACCCACCTTGCTCACCGGTATCTGCTCCAGGTTGCCTTTCAGGTCAGGCGTGCGCAGTTTTACCAGCATCAGGCGGTCCTCCATAACCTCAGTACCCACAATGTTGTTCTGGAAGTAACGCCCCAGGGCCTGGCTCAGACTGCCCGGGGTAAGCCCTGCGGCACGCAGAGAATTGGGGTCAAAAGTAAGCACCCACTCAAACGGCATGGCCCCCGATGTCTCCACGCCATCCACACCCTCAATCCTGGAGAGCGGAGTGACCAGATGCTCATCGGCATAACGCACTATCTCCGTGGCGGGCATGTCGGCGTTGATGGTGTACTGCAGTATGCGCTGCTTGCCGCGTCCTCCGCCTCCGGCCGATCCGCTCGCACTCACCCTGGTACCCTCCGGCAGTTTAGGCCGTATCTGGCGCAGGCGGGTGGATACGTCAAAGCGGGTGGTTTCCATGTTGGTGCCCTTCTTGAAGCTCAGGTTTATGTAACCGCCACCCTGATATGAGTTGGCCGATATGTTACTCACACCCTCAACGGTGTTCAGAGCACCCTCTATGACCGATGTCACCTCGGTCTCAATCACACGGGCAGAGCCCTGACCGCTGAAACTTACTGACAGAGAGAGGTTCTCCTGCACCGGATTGTACTGCACGTTCAGCAGCGGGATGCATGCCGCTCCCACCAGCATCAGCACAATCATTATCAGGATTATGGAAAAGGCGTGGCCTTTTCCTCTACCATGGCTATTGGCTATTGGCTGTTGGCTGCCATGCGGTGCGTCTGTTCTCATTTGTCAGTGCGCTTGTATATGACGTAATAGGCCAGTGGGACAAAGAACACGCTGACAAACGTACCGGCTATCATACCGCTTATCAATGCTAATGACAGCGGATACTGCAGGTCACTGCCCATGTCACCGCGTACCAGGAACGGCGCTATGGCAAGTATGGTAGTGAGTGAGGTCATGATGATGGCTTTCAGACGGCGGCTGCCAGCTTCCAGTATGGCGCGTTTAAGACCGTAACCTTTCTCACGCAGGCGGTTTATGGTATCCACCTTGAGTATGGAGTCATTGATAACTATACCGCACATGACCACCATACCAATCATTGACATAAGGTTAAGGCTCTCACCGAATATCCATAGTATGCCCAGTGCGGCAAATATATCTATGATAAGTTCGCTCAGTATGATGAACGGCTGCACCAGGCTCTCAAACTGAGCCGCAAGGATAAAGAACAGCAGCAGTATGGAAATCACCAGCACACTGCAAAGCTCCTTAATCATCTCGCGGTTACTGAAGTACGTACCGCTAAAGCTAACGTCAAAGCGGTCATCCTGGCGCACCACCTGCTGTATCCTGTCCATAGCATCACGCGCCTCACGCCCCTTAAGGTTAAGTTCAAGCGGATAGAATTCTCCATCCACTCCACTTGCTATCTGTTTGAGGTCACGGTTACGGGTCTCCTTGAGCAGTATCTCCAGTGGCACGCGCCCGCCGCGGGTCTCAATGTAGCTGCCCTGGATAAGGTCCTTGGCCTCCTTGGTGCCCACACCTATAACCACAGGCATAGAGAAATCGCCCTTTGATATGCGCAGCACGGAGCTGGCGTTCATGGCGTTCTGCAGATAACTGAGTATCTGATCCAAACTGACATCATATAGTGCCAGTCGCTCCGGGTCAGTGATAAGTTCAATATACTCGTTCCACTCAGGCTGCGGGATATAGACCTGCGGCAAGGCCTCACGCAACTGATACAGCAGCGTAGTAAGCTGGTCTGGTTCCGGCGTGGAGCCGTCGGTCCGCTTGATGCGTGCCACTAACGGCGCCTCCCTGTCCTGGAACAGCATATCAAAGATGTTGCCCGATGCCTGGCTGCTGTGTACAGCCTCCGGCCAGTTGCGGGTTATGTAGTCACGGGCCTCACGTTCCAGGCGGTCTATATCACCGGTGCTGCCCGCCTTGACATAGATGATGGCTTCCGACAGGCCTGTCTCACGGGTATGGGACAATGCAAACTGCTGCGCTCCGGTCATGGCGGTGTATTGCTCAACCATATCGGGGAACTGCGCCATAATCTTCTCGCATCGGCGGTTATTCTCCTCTATGGGGATGCGCTCGTTCCACTCAATGTTTATAAGAGTATCGCTGTGTGAGAGTTCCGGCAGTTTCTGCTTGTCAAGTTTTATGAACAGAACTCCTATTAGCAGTATTGCGGCACCGAATATGCCCCACATCACACCCCTGCGGCGGAAGAACCAGCTGAGTATTGCATCGTAGCCACGGGTCATGTTACCCACGCTTATCCTGCTTATGAACCTGTTTGGCGTAAAGCAAGGCTGATTCCTATAGAACCTGTAGTAGAATACCGGAATAACCAGCACGGACATGATAAGGGCTGACAGCAAAGTGATGGTCACTGCCATAGCCTCATCATAGAACAGCGCGCCTGCTATGCCGCTCATAAAGATAAGCGGAATGAATATGGCACAGGTGGTCAGTACTGAACTCAGCATGGGAGTGAACACCTCCTGCGTACCATATACACAGGCATCCTCCAGCGGCTCGCCCTTGAGCCAGCGCTGGGTTATGTTGTCTATCGTGATTATGGAGTTATCCACCATCATACCCAAGCCCAGCACAAGACCGGACAGTGATATGATGTTTATGGAAATATGCAGTACATAGAAGAACAGGAATGACAGTATAAGCGCTGTAGGTATGGTAATGACCACCAGCAGCGGACTGCGCACATCCTGCATGAAGAAGAATATTATCAGGCAGGCAAACAACGCACCATATATAAGGTTACGCACCATATTGTTGATGGAGTAGTCCAGAAGCTCCGTCTGGTCACGCGTTACCTGGAACGTAAGGTCCGGGTAGTCACGCTCAAACGCCTGCATCAGTTCCTGAATGCCGTCACGGAGTTCGGCCATGCGGGCATCGGACCGCTTAATGACGGCCATCGTGACACACTGCTTACCATCAGCGGTTATCATGCCCTTAAGGCGCTGCTGCTCCTCACGTACCTCTGCCAGGTCCTTTATCTGATAGGTGCGGCCACCCAGCTTTAACCATACGTTCTCCACATCCTGACGCGTCACCACGCTTGACTCAAAACGCACGTCAAACCTATACTCGCCGTCACGTATTGAGAGGCTGCCTAAAGATACGTTGGCGTTACGTATGGCGCTGCTCAGCGCGTTCTCATCCACGCCAATGGCACGCAGTTTCTCCATATCGGGTATGATAAGCAACTGCGGGTAGAGCAGGCCCGATACATCCACCATAGCCACCTGAGGCAGCTGCTCCAGACGGCGTGTTATCACCTGGCGGCAGAAGTCACTCATCTCAAGCAGGCGTGTGCCGCCGGTATGCTCAATGTCCTTAAGTGATACGTTTATAAAGAAAGCCGGAATATCAGTTGCACTGGCACGCGCTATCATGGGACGCTCCTCACGTGCATCCCAGCCGCTTGTGGCGCGGTCAACGCGCTCGTTCACATCTATGAAAATGTAATCGGCATCGGCGCCGTAGTCAAATGTCATCTCAATGAGTCCGCCGCCGTCACGGGCAGTGCAGACTATATCCTTAAGGTGAGGCACCTGCACCAGCTGGGAGCGCAGTGATGAGAGCATCAGGTCATTCACCTCACGCGCACTGCGGTCCGCCGACGTGACCTGCACCGTAATCTGCGGTATGTTAATGTCAGGCACAAGCGATACCGGCAGCTTGCGTATGGCGGCTATACCCAGCACCATAACCGCAATCAGCACCATCAGCACCGCTATGGGCCTCCTTATCAATCCCTTGAACATCTTTCTTACTTTGGCTTTGGCATTGGCGTTGGCTTTATTAGCGACTCTCCGGGTAGAATGTCACGCACCGGATGGTAGCCAAAGCCAAGGCCAACGCCAACGTTTTTTATTCAATTACTACCTCGGCATCATCACCCAGGTTAAGGTTGCCGCTGGTAATGATCCTGTCACCCACGTTAAGCTCCGCCCCGCGGTCCTTGTTGGCCTCAACCACATGCTCCGTGGTATTTGACATAAGCACGTTAACGTATGTCCAGAGGCTGTGACCGGTCTGGGGGTCTATGCGGAACAGCACCTCCATGTTGTCACGTATCACAACGGCGCTCTTGGGTACCACCAGCTGGTCAGGCACGCTGTTCTCAACCGTAATGCGCACGTTCATGCCATCCATCAGCTCAATACTCCCCGGCACCTGGGCCGTCACCTGTATCTGGCCGTTCTGATCTACGGTGGGGTTGATGGAAAGGATTGAGCCTTTAAGTACCACATCACTGTTCACAAAAGGCGATACCAGCACCTGCTGGCCCGTACGTACAAACTTGTACTCGGTCTCAAGCACGCTGAAACGAACTATGTAACGGCTGTCATCTATCAGGGTGCACAGCTGCCCGCCCTGCTCGTGGACGCGGCCCTTAAGACTGGCCACCTTACCGCTGAACGGAGCCTTAAGGTCACACTGACGGTAGGTACGCTCAGCATTATCAAGCGCCATCTGAGCGTCAATGAAACCGGTGTTTATATAGATGACACGTTTCTGGTCGGCCGGAATCCTGGCGGTATCGGCCAGCGTGTAGCCGTAATCCAGCAGGCGGTCGGCCAGGTTCATCTCGGCCTTGTCAAAAGCCAGACGGGCCTGCTCCAGCTGACGGCGGGGCTGCTCCTTGTCAAGTGATGCCAGCACCTGACCCTTCTGCACCTTCTGTCCGTCACGCACGTTTATCTGTGCTATCTTGCCCTGCGCCTCAAACTGTACGGTGACCTTGCTCTGAGCCTCCAGTTTGCCGTTGCACACCAACTGCTTGTTAAACACCTTTCGCTCCAATGGCACCACCGTGACCACATTCTTCTCGGCATTGTAACTGCCACGTGCCATCTCAGTAGTATCCTCCGTAGCCTCCTTATCTTTCTTACCCTTGCACCCGCAAACAAAAGTCAGGACTACTGCAAGTGCCAAAACCGTTGTAAAAACTTGGAATATCTTCACAAATTTCAATTTTCAATTCTCAATTTTCAATTTTACCTCACCAGTTTATCAAACTCCACCGAAATGTCCGTGCCCGATATATAATCATAAAGCGTGGCGCGCCTTATCCCAAAGTAACTGTTCCAAAAACCCGCCACTTTGCTAAGGTATGAGCTCACTGCCTGGTCACGCTTATCCTTAAGCTGGTCCAGCTGTGTCATGGTCATGCTGCCGCTGCCAAAGTTCTTAAGGGCCAGCTCATAACTCTCATCGGCCAGATCGGCCGCACGCTTGGCTATCTGGCACTGGCTGCGCTGGTCATTGAACTGCATTACCTGGGTGTACAGGTCCTGACGGTAATCTATCATTCTCTGCTCCAACTGGTTGCGGGTAGTCTCTGCCTGGGCCTGTGCCATCCTGACGCGCCCGCGCCCCTGGCCCCAGTCCAGGATGGGAATATTCAGTTGCAACCCAATAATCTCCTGATCCTTGAGTTGAACAAAAGTATCATCAAACCTATCTGCACTCCCGGACATACCGAACCTTGCGTTAACCTGTGCCGACAGGCCGCGATTGGCTTTGGCCCGGGCTACGTTCTCATCGGCCTGTGTATACTGCACATCCTGTTGCAGGCGGAACGATGAGTTCTGCAGTGCACGCTCCAGCACATCATCATAACTGAGCGTGACATCTGGGATTTCATAATCTATAATAAGGTTAAGCTCCGTATCCTCCTGATAGCCTATGTAAGAACACAGACGGTTCATGGTGGTGCGCAGGCTCACGCGACTGGTACTTACCGTAAGCGAATCATTGAGCATGCGCACCTCTATCTGCATAAGTTGGTCACGGGTAATGCTACCCATGTCAAAACGGGTCCTGCCCGCCTCATACAGGCGCTTACCCTCATCAAAACTCTTTACGGCACGCTCATAATTCTCACGGGCGCTCACGCAGTTCCAGAACAGGGATACGGTGTTCTGGCTAAGTTGTTCCATATTCTCTATGTACTGCCGCTTGGCAATCTCATACTGCTTGGGCTCAGTCTCGCGGTTCCACTTGAACTGGTTAAAGCCCCACAGACTCTGAACATAATTGAGATATACCGGTTGCGCATAATAGGTGGTTAGACGCGACGGGCTGTACTGGTCCAGACGTGAAAGCTGCGTGGAGAGTGATACCGTACCGCCGGTCCACGGGATGTTCTGGCGGAAATTGAGCGATACATCATTGTTAAGGTTATACTGTGCACGGTAACTTATGGCACCCGTATTATAATCCTGCAACGCCACTAGAGAACGGTTAAACTGCGCCAGGCTGGCACTAAGGTTAAGTGATGGAAGCAACTGAGCCCGGTAAGAACGGAAACTCCAGTATGATGCAGCAAAGTTATTGCGGTTGCTCATGGCCGATATGGAGTGCTCCTGCGCCAATTCTACAACCTGCTGCATGGAGAGTGTACGCGGACCTATTATCTGCGCCTGGCCAACTCCGCTTATCCCCAGCATCAAAGCCAAATACAATGACTTAAATGATTTTTTGTTTAATCCCAACATCTGCAACCAAGGTTTCAAGGTTAATAATGAATAAGGTTATAGGAACAAAGATAGTGTTTTTTATTACCACATCCTCCTTTAGAGGCTTTTTTTCTATTATATCCCGACACCAAACCAGAGTTTAGTTCCATGTTATGTCCCTTTATTGTTTTATACTATAGTCTAAATCTCTCATTTTCCGCGTCCTTTAACGGCAACCGTAAAGAACACATCACCACCGGCAGCCTGTACATACACGTACTTGGTAAACTCTCCGGGTGATTCTACCGCGACCTTCACTTCAACGCTGCCGCGCTTATGCGGCCCTAACTCCATGCTCTCAGCACTTACCGTAGTGCAGTCACACTCCGGCAGGAATGTTACCGTCTGCGTAGCGTATGTATTGTTCCTGAACTTGAACGTGGCGCATACAGAGTCACCCACATTTGCACGGCCCACGTTCATCGTGTCACGGCGTACGGTTATTACTTCGCGTGTAGTGCGATAACAACCGGTTAAAACAATACTCATCCATATTAATAAAAAAACAGAACTATTAAAATGTCTTTTCATTATGGCTTTTCTATTGGTATTATACCCTTGTGCGTGATAATCGTACCTATTGTGTTTTTGTATAGTTTCCACATTTGATTATTATAAAAAGGATTGCCCACCAAAACAATTTCTTTATTTTTGTCAAGTAGGAAAACATTATGACTGGAAGATGATAAATGTGGATTCATCTTTTCAAAAACATGATCATAATCCACATATATTGGGTATTTAAAATCTGTAATCTTGAGAGATGCTTCAAATTTATATTGTTCTTTCTTTCCTGGAGTAAATATTACCATAGGTTTTAGACCTATTACAGAATCTTTACTATATAAAAACAACCTGTTCCATTTCTCTATATTATTCATTTTACATAAAGCGCATTGAACACTATCATACCAGACAATCAAGGTAGCATATATATCTCCTTGTTCGTGTAATAACGTATCTTTACCCTGTATTTTTGCAAACATGTTATCTGGTATCACAATTTTTGTTTTGTATAATCTTTTAATATCGCGATTAATTCTCTGGTTTCCACATGAATTTAATAATAATCCGAAAACGACTATAAAGAATATGATTACTTCTATAAATGCAGTATGCAGTCTTTCAGTTTTCATTGTTTAATCTGAACTATATGTATGCTATTTTACCAAAGAATATAATCTCTAGTATTAATTCAGCGGAATAGTTATGAGTTCTATACTCTCATCACTTTTTTTTACTAATGCATAAATGGCATTATCATTGTCAACATCAAATGCCATAATATCATCCTTAGCTATATATACTTTCTGAGGTTCTCCTTCCCAATCAAACACCGCAACCTTATTAGTCCATTTACATGGTAAATCATTATATGCCGCATATATGTATTGATTTGAACAGGCTAATGCTGAAATACCGTATGGCGCATTATTATTAGGTATGACGCTTGGATAATTCGAGTCACGATATTGCGAGTTGTAATCGGGCTTAAAGAATCCTTTGATTACGTATGGAGCGATTGATGATCCTTTGTTTTTCCAAATCTCAATGATGCATCCGCTTCGAGTTGCATGTACAAACATGTTCCCATCAGGCTTCACTGACATACAGCCCAAGTAAAAGAAATAACTTCGTTCAACTTTCTTATATTGTTCAGGTTCATCAAGAGATGGATAAAAATCGGAGCATGTAACAGAATCATTTTCTGAGCACACCAAGAAACGGCTTGAACGGGAATACCCTGCCAAGAAAGATTCTTTCAGATTGAAGAAATGACTACTACTGACATTGTTTACAATCTCTGGCAGTTCAATATCTTTTGCATAGTTAATATCTTCCGAAAGTACCTTGTCTAAAGAATATGAAACCGTCTTTCGTAAATTGGAATCAAAGACATAGATTTCTCTCTTTTCTTTATCAATGCTAAAACCGACAGAAAACATACTTATCTCACCTTTGGCTCTGCCAATATTTCCAAAACTACATAAGTATTCACCTGTATTTTTTGAAAAAATATGGAAATTTTTGTCAGAGACATCGGATAAGCCGGAATAAATTATCAACGAATCAACAACTCTAATAGATCCGAAACTAAATAAAAACCGGCTATTCAGAATCTGAGTATTTGCCTCTATTTCTTCTTCAAATACAGGTTGCACATACTCCAAATCACTGTTCTTTGCATCTTTACAACTAATTAATATGAATGAAGAAAAGATACTTAGAATGACAATGTCTTTTGCTTTCATAATTATATTCCCTTACCAATGATGCGATAAACCAGCATCGATGTTTTATAAATTATTAATACACAATGTATTATATTAGTTTTTGCTTGTTCACGATTTGAATCGTATTCCGATGCGATAATTCGATTCAAATCGTAAACAAGCAAAAATTCGCATAAAACACTACAAAAACAATCAATTATAATAACTCAATACGTTTTATCGCGTCATTAGTAATTGGATTTATACAAAGTGTTGGTTTTGCAACGAATCGAAAAAAATAAAACAGATTTCTCTTATAAAGCAATTTCTATTGCTCTAATGAATGGCCACAAACAGGACATGATCCATATAAAGTGCCTGCACCATAATCATTAATTTTTTCAATTAAAGTTTCACATCTTGGACAACGAACCATACATGGGCAGGAATAATTATGATCACAAACAATTGTGAAATCATTTTGTGATTCAATAGGTTCATTTATAGCCTCTAAATTTTGTATTAACAGAAGAGATGTGTTTGAATAGTTATATGCTTTAATTCCTAATACAATTGTAAACAATACTGTAAATAGTATTGAGTATTTAATGCTTTTTCTTTTCATTTTGATAATGTTTTAAATTTTGTAATATACTTAAAAAAATTGAAACGCGATTCTTTATTCTATATAAAAATTACCAGTCCACCATTCATTGAAGGCGTATATTTCTACTACATAATCACCGGCTGGCAATGTAGTAAGGTTTGCCTGCACGCTATACGCTGGCGTGTAGGTCTGACTGAACAGCACGGTATCGGGATCAGACTCCTCATACACCACGATACTCGATGCAGTTGCATCAGTGAACGATACGGTCAGCACCTGGTCTTCTATTGAAGCACTTACAACAACTTCAGAACGCGAACCTGTGTGCGGGCCATTTTTTCTTAATTGGATTACATCTTTCGATCCAAAAACCGGAAGTGTTACAATTGCTACTAAGAGCAATAACAAGATGTTCTTTTTATTCATATCACCTGTTTTTGATTAAACTCTGTTAAAGGTATGAACAGGCAATATAAATCAACAAGAAAATCGTGTCCTCAAAATGTCCTTTGTAAAAAACCGTGTCCTTAAAATGTCCTTTGAAACAGGGGAGAGTATTGATTATCAATAAGTTACGTTATTCCACGCACAAATAACATCAACAACAGGAGTGAATGAATTTAGATTATGAAAAGATATTGTTAAATAACTGTTCTGGAGTTTTATCTTTTATTCTTGCCTTAATGTTTCTGCTTCCTGATGGTGAAATGTTATAGAAAAGAACAAAATCTTTCTGCCTAAATCCTAAAATAGTGTAGATGCAATAATCAATCTCAATGCTACTCATTTGAGTTGATGATTTAATGATGAATTCTCTAAGACCAATGAGTGATTTACGGAATTTTTTCTCAAACAGGTTTTTATTTTTAGTGGATAGTTCTTCTTGGTTGTGCACAACATTGACCATCTCCAGATAAAGGCTGCTATTACGGAATTCTACAATATCATCTGCAAAATCTGCAATGCTTTCTGTTTTTTTATGAATCCTCTTATAGTAAACAAACAAGAATCCGGATATAAAGATTATGCAAATGGTAAGAAGAATAATAAAATAGTGGTAGTGCTTGTTCTTGGGATTAAATGATGATTTCGAATACTTGTTTATGATTCTAAATATTACACTTGAACTATTTGTCGCAGCAATCGTATCCATCCAGGCACTGGCCAGTTTAGCATAATATGTTGCAGAGTCTCTATTGTTTTTTATGGACTGAATCTCTGACAGGCGACGGTATGCATCGCAAACCATATATGCATCTGTGGCTTCAGTTAATGAAAGGTTATAGTATAACTGCGCAGAATCCAGCAGATTTAAGCCATAATAAGCATCAGCCTTGACAGAATAAGCCTGTCCATAAGGTAACTCATGATGGTTCCTTATAATGAATGAGTCAACATAATTAAGTGATTGGTAATAATCTTGGTCTGCAAATTGAGCAATCTTCGATAATTGCAAAAATGGATCATCCTTGGTGTCTGATGACAACCATTTATTGTCTTTTAATTCAAGAAATATGGCTTTAGCGTCATAATAATCATCGTTATATAGAAAGGCATTAGCTATGTTATAATCACAAAAGGCTATAGCGGCAGAATCCTGTAATCGGACAGCATTGGCGCGGCAGGCTTTGATTAATTGGATTGCCTCTGCATCCATACTGTGTTTCAAATAGATGTAACTCAAATTCTGCTCCGCCAGAGCATAGTATCTCACCATTGTGTCCGGAAACAGTGCTAAGGCGGTCAGATATGCATCGGTTGCGGTGCTATCCTGGCCATTAAGTCCTGACACACATCCTAGACTGTACCATGCCATAGCTGCATGGTAGTTTTTATATTTTTTACCGTAATAATCTGTAGCTATACGTATAAGACTGTCATTTGGAATGTCACGATACTGTTTGTAGTCTATCTGCGTCTTAAGCATGGCATATATGGCGCGGTTGCGTTTGCCGCAGGGCTCATCCATGGAGTATATTAACGTGTCGGCGGCATCAATGTCACTCTCCATAAGCCTCTCCACTTTAAGCAGCTTGCCGCGTTCACATCCGGTCAAAGCACAGACTGCCACAAAGAGCAGCAGGCCCCAACTTGCAAGCCTTTTCATTCCAACCGGTCCCCTGTGTCCTTCTCTAACATCATTGGCGGTTCTGTCGTTAACAGTCATTCTGTAGGCCATCTTCACAACTGCCATATCTTCAAAAATCAAAAATAACTATTTTTTTACTTTGCCGCTATCCACTTCTGGGGAATTGGCCGAGAACTATCTTACTGCCTTTGTTTAAATCAAGAAGTCTATAAGTATAGTTAACTGACTATCCAGCGTTCCAGTCGGTGGGTGGTGTTGCTGAACGAGGCTCCTATGCGGGTTACGGGGCGGCGGTCGCTCTGGTAGCGGTCGGCGTAGTGTTTGTCTTCTATCTGTTTAAGGGCCTCCTGCGGCGTGCGGTCCATCTTGAACTCAAACAGGTAGATACTGGTCTTGGTTTCCACCACCGCGTCTATGCTGCCGCTTGAGGTGTGCACCTCACTGCGTACCACGGCTCCAACAAGGCTGAATACCAGATAGAATATGGTCTGGAAGTATTTCTCCTTCAGGTTCTTGTCAAACAGCTCATAGTTCATGGCGGCTATCAGCGACTGGAGGCGGGTCATGAAGGCATCTACATCACCCGCCTCTATGTCATCCAGGAATCCGTCTATAGAGAATTCTGTCTTGCTTACAGGCGGGATATAGGCCGGGGCTATAAAGTTAAGGAAGCCCTTCTTGACCTCTCCGTTGGGATAGCCCAGGGTGTATTTATCCCGTTCACGATCGTAGCCCTTGATAGTCAGGTAACCTGACTGGTATATCATGGGGATGGGCATCTCGGTGTTGGCGCGGTAGTCGGCAAAACTGCCTGCCGCAAGCTTTACTCCCTCCAGGTTGGTTATGTCATAGCTGGAGCGTTTAAGCAGTTCCATCAGGTAGGTGGGGGTGCCGGTCTGGAACCAGAAGTCTCGGCACACCTGACTCTTTAGTACGTTGAGTATGCTGAAGGGATTATACACCCCGTGCATGGCCTCGCTGAAGTGGTAGCCGTCATACTTGCGGCGCAGGAACTCAAGCATGTCGGCGTATGTGCGGCCCTGTACCTCAGCAAGCCCGGATATATCTTCTTGGAAATTGCTCTCAAGTTCTTCCTCTGTTATGCCGCAGATGGTGTCATACTTGGGCAGCATGCTTATGTCCTCCAGCTGGTTCAGGTCACTGAACACACTTACCTGCGAGAATTTGGTTACGCCGGTCAGCAGTACAAACTTAAGGTAAGGGTCAGCGGATTTAAGTACACCATAGAATCCTTTGAGACGGCGGCGGTACTGGTCGGCAAGCTCCTCATTGCCTATGGCTTCAAGCACGGGCTTATCGTACTCGTCTATCAGCACGGCTACCTTGCGGCCGGTCTGCTCACATGCACGGCGTATTATGCCGCCCAACTTGAGTGCGGCAGTGACCTCGGTGGGTGATGAGCCGTAAATCTGTTCAAACTGTGAGAGTTTATCTGTGAGTATCTGCTCCAGAGCCTCAGGAGTATCATACGCCTGACCGCTCATGTCCAGATGGATAACGGGATAGCTTATCCAGTCCTGCTCCAGCTTGTCTATGGCCAGACCACGGAACAGTTCCCTGCGGCCCTGGAAATAGGCCTCAAGGGTGGAGACTAGCAGGCTCTTGCCAAATCGGCGCGGACGGCTCAGGAAGAACACTTTGCCTTCTGTTACAAGCTTGTAAACAAGGGCGGTCTTGTCTATATACACATAGCCGCCGTCTATGATGTCTTCAAAACTCTGAATGCCTATGGGATACTTCTTTGCTGCCATAACCTGCCTGCTTTATTTCTTAACTCTGCGAAAATACAACTAATCCGGCACAAATACAAAGTATTGTGGTGCGCAGGTTTCACTTGCCCGGAGCGATACCCGGAACGTTTACCTGACGCTGCGATGATGTAAGGCGATCATACGTGACGTTCCTCACGTCAAGGTTACGCACGGCTGTTGCCTGACTCTTGAACTGGCTTATCTCTTCTACATGTATGTTCTCAAGCGTGACATCCTCTATGGGCTAGCGCTCATCGCCGTTTATCTCATATATGGCATCGGCCTGACGGACGTTTATGTTGCGTACGGTTATGCCTTTGATGCGGGTTATGGCGGTTTCAAAGGTGGGTACTATGTCACTGGATGGTGTGTTAAGCCGCCATCCGTCCTGGTTGCGGCCGGCCTTGTGGCAGGCAGCCATGGCGCGGGCAAACGCCTGGGTGTTGGCCTTGACATTGCCTTTTTTTGCCCCGTATCTGGTTATCGGGTAATCCTTGGCAGGAAAACTGTGCATCTGCAGCGGCTCAAAACTGAAAGGAGCCTCGGGTGCGGTTACCGTGGTCTGGGCGCTTAGTATGGCGAATGCGGACAGACAGATTGCTGTCATGATGGTTCTTATACGCATGATGGTCAGATGTTATTTGTTTACAACGTATTTTTGAAAAAAGTCCAGGAAATATGGCCAGTTGGCTCCGGCCTCATGACCGCCGGGGTGCTGACGGAAACTTATATCACCGTCCAGCAGCTTGTTAACGCCGGGAAAGAGGTCGGTCCCAATGCCCTTGAGTCCCAGGAACTCATATATCTCCGATGCCTTGGCGGCACTGATGAACGATCCGTTTATGTCAACCCACTGCTCTGGTTCCGATACCGCCCCTACCGATATGAATATTGGACGGGGGGCGCAGATGCCTATCAGTTCATGTTGGTCAACTGGCAGCGCATCTCAACTGCTATCCACGCTTGAATAGCGTATCATGTTGCCGGCCACCCAGTGGTATGAGTCCCATGCGCAGGTGTTGTCAAGAGTCTCGCCGCAGTCACGACGCCAGGCGGGTGCTCCGGCACGGCCGGATGAGCAGACCATGGCTGTGGCTATGCGCTCATCGAACGCCATTGTGACCAGTGCGGCCTTACCGTAACGCGACACGCCCTCTATGGCCACCTTGCGGGCATCGAACAGGCGGTCGGTCTCCAGATAGTCCACCAGCTTGGAGACTCCCCAGCCCCAGGCACGCAGCACGCCCCAGTCATCGGGCTTGCGGTACTGCCCTTTGTTGCACAGGCCTATTATGCCGCTTGTAAGTCCGTGGCCCGAATCGGGCTGGACGGAGTTGGGCAGGATCTGGGCGGCGGCCCATCCGCGCTCCAGCACCTGCTGCTGCCAGCTTACCTGACCGCCCCAGGTCATGGGCAGGCCCAGCATGTATGAGTAGTCCACTATTACCGGCATAGGTCCAGCGGCGCCTTTGGGCCACATTACCTGTGCCTGGATATCGACTGTAATGCCTGGATATGATGAGTGGTCCACCAGACCGCTCAGCTCACGGATGGTTACGTCGATGCCGCCCACGCGGCCGTCGTACTCACGTTTTACTGTCCATTTTACGGCGGGCACGTTATCGGGGATACGGCCATAGACATTGGTCTCATAAAAGTCCCGTATCTCGGGCTTGCGCACCTTATACCATTGGCGGGCGTTTTTGATTTTCCTGCCGCTGAATGTGGTGAACGGATCCGGATAGAACGGGTACGGATTGGCCTTGAGCTCGTCATAATTGGGACGCAAGGCGGGGTCTATGGCCTGACCGTCACGGCGCGGACGGGTCTCAGTCACGCCAATCTTGCGTTTCATATCTTCATAATCGGCCCTTGTGGCACGGTCAAGGCTGTCCTGATTCACTCTCTGGCCACCTCCAAAAAACTGGGCCGAAGCCGACATGCCAGATACGGCAAACATCACCAAAAACAAAAATCTTCTCATAGCATTCGTTTTTCAATGATGTAAAGATAATTGATTTTCCGGACAGAAACCTGTACTTTTACAATCAGAACTGTATTTTTAATCTCAATATTGCTATGACAGATTTTCTTGAATTATGCAAGGCACGCTACTCAGTGCGCTCGTTCTCGGACCGCAAGGTGGAGCCCGAGAAACTTGAAAAGATACTTGAGGCAGGACGTGTGGCACCTACTGCCGTGAACTTCCAGCCGCAGGTGATTTATGTGCTGCAGAGTCCGGATGCCGTGGCTAAGATGGCCAGCGTGACGCCGTACATGTTCCATGCTCCGCAGGCGCTGCTGGTGTGCTATGATGAAAACATTTGCTGGAAAAACCGCAAGCATGAGGAGGAGGGTCACTCCGCCGGCGAGATGGACGCAACCATCGTGCTCACCCATATGATGCTCCAGGCATGGGAGCTGGGCATAGGCTCCTGCTGGGTATGCAGCTTTGACTTCAAGGCCACCCGCCAGCTGTTCAACCTGCCGCCCAACATCAAGCCCGTTGCGCTCATGCCCATCGGCTATGCTGCCCCCGACGGTGTGGCATCGGACCGTCACCCAAAGCGCAAACCCCTGGCCGAGACCGTCCGCTACCTCTAGTACAGTGAACCCCGCCACATAACTCGTAGCGGGGTTTATTTTTGGTCATTCAGGTGGATATCTGTCACTTTGGTTTACGGCCGGCGCGACGCAACGCATCGGCAATGATCCATTGCAGCTGGCCGTTCACGCTGCGGAACTCGCTGGCGGCCCATTGTTCCAGGGCCTCCATCGTAGCAGAGTCCACTCTCAGCAGAAAGCTTTTTGAATCAGCGTCTTTAGCCATCTGTAAGTCTTTTTAGTTATAAAGAGTACCGGCGTTTACCACAGGTGCTGCGGGCTCGTCGCCGCACAGAACTACCAGCAGGTTGCTTACCATTGCGGCCTTGCGCTCCTCGTCCAGATCTACAACACCGTCTTTCTTAAGGTTGTCAAGAGCCATCTTTACCATCGATACGGCACCCTCAACTATCTTCTCGCGGGCGGCGATGATGGCATCGGCCTGCTGGCGGCGCAGCATTACGGCTGCAATCTCGGGGGCGTATGCCAGGTAGTTGATACGGGCCTCGACAGCCTCGATTCCGGCTATTGCCAGACGGTCGTTCAGGGTCTGCTTCAGGGCCTCGTTGATCTCATCGGCACCTGAGCGCAGGGTTACGTCATCGGCCGGGTTGCTGTTCTCATCGTAGTTGTATCGGCCGGCAACCTGACGCAGGGCTGCATCGGACTGAACCGATACGAAGTTCTCAAACGCCCTCATTGTAGAATTAAGAGTCGTTACACCGCCGGCAGTCTGACCGATTGTCTGTGAATCTATCTCAAACAGAGCCTTGTAAACGTCCTTGATCTTCCAAACCATTACCAGACCAATCATGATGGGGTTACCGCTCTTGTCATTAACCTTGATGGCCTCGGCGTTGAGGTTGCGGGCGCGCAGGGAGATTTTCTTCTTTGTGTAGAACGGGTTTACAATCCACCAGAAACCATTCTCGCGCAGGGTACCTTTATATTTACCGAAGAACACCATTGCGCGGGCCACGTTGGGCTCCAGCTGAACAAGTCCGCATGAGATCAGAATAATTGCCAAGAACAGGACAGGAGTGATGATTCCCGAATAAGAGAGTAGATAAATGTTTGTAAGAGCAATACCGGCAATACAAGCAAGAAGCAGAAGCAGTCCTATAAAACCGCTTACCTTAGTTCCTTTGAATTCAAATTCCTTTGTTTCCATAATCGTTATTGTTTTAATGTTGTTTTGATATCATTTTGATATCGCAAATGTAAGCACCTATTTTCAACCCGCCAAGCGTTTAGCGATTTTTAACAATTGACGCAAAGGGGTCGTTTAAGAATGCGTCGCTTTTTCAGAAATGACGCATTCTTAAACGACCCCTTTGCGTCACTCTATTGGTTTTGAAGGCTGCATATCCCAGCCGGTTATTGTAGAAAAATAGGGAATCAGGGCGTATGCCAGCTTGATGTGAGCCTTCCAGTTGGGATGCCAGTCGGCGCCCAGCTCCCGGTCATTATCCAGATGCACGGCCTGGAACATCCCGTCATAATAGACATTACTGTAACCGCATTCCTCTACGCACTCGCGCACAAAGTCAAACAGCAGTTTGTCAACCTTGGTCGATACGCACAGTATGGGATGATCCTCTCCGTAATAATCCTTGATGGCCTTGATAAGACGCTTGTAGTTGCGCTTAAACGGATCACGCATGGGCTGGCGCTCGGTAGAGAAATCGTTCTGCCCCAGATAAATCATTGTGATGTCAGGCTTCTGATCGCCCGGCTCCCATTTGGGCTGACGTGCATTGTCAAACGTACAGCCGTATCGGTCGGGCATATACCAGCGCGACTGACGGTCGCTGTCATCGTAATTACGCGTAATGCCTTTGCCCGAATGCGACACCGTAACGAAATCGGCATCGAAATACCGGGCCAGCAGAGCACAGTATGTCTTGGAAGTGTTTTGGGTCTCGGGAGTGTATCGGTTGCGCGCCACACTGTTCTCAATGCCGTATCCGCAGGTGTATGAATCGCCCACAAACTCAATCAGGCGCTCCTTGACCGGCGCCGCCTGCAGCAACCCCTTATCGGTCAGGAACTCATGGAATGTAGTACGGCCCTGATCGGCCTCGGTGCGTTTCTGGATTATCACCGTATGGCTGGCCTGCTTCTTGCCTTTCTTGCTGAAATCGGTACTGCTTACAATGGTGAGCAGAGTATCGGAACTGTTGATACACAGCACCTTATCAGCCTCAGCGCGCATATCGCGGTCAATCCACACGTTAAAATAATCCTTACCCGTGTCCGATGCACGCACAGCCAGATAATCGCCCTGGAACGATATCTTGGCATATGTGGAACTCCAGTCAAAACTCACGTCGCCGTCGGCTGCCAGGGTACGACCCACGTATGTGATGCGGCTGTCCGATGCCGGAGTAGTCTGAACTGCGGATACAGGCACTGCCGCTGAAAGAGCAAGAATGAGGGAAAGAGCAGATAATCTCATATTGATTTAAGGTTACGATACGCAAATATACTCTTTTTCGCCAAAGTGTCCCACAACCGGACGCTTTCTGAGCCGTGTGAGCCATTTTTCTGTGGGACACACCCTCTGTATGAGGGGATGTAACACATTCACCGCAGCGAGAATACGCTCTAACGCTGTTGGTTGTGGGACACTTTGGCGGGAAATGTGCTATCTTTGCTGACGGATATGGAGAGTTTTCTGCAGATAGACGGACTAAGCAAGTCATTCGGCGACCGCGTGATATTTGACGGCCTCTCACTAAACATCAACCAGGGCGAGAAGGTGGGTCTGATAGCACGCAACGGCCAGGGCAAGAGCACCCTGCTGGACGTGATTGCCGGTAAGGCCGATTACCGCAGCGGCACCATCACATTCCGCCGTGACATCCGCACCGCCTATCTGGTGCAGACCCCCGTATTCCCCAAAGGTGCAAACGTGTTGACCGCCTGCTGCCCGGAGTCCGATGAGGACAAGCTGCTGCGTGCCCGCCAGCTGCTCACCAAACTGGGCGTACCCGATTTTGACAAACCCATAGACCAGCTCTCCGGAGGTCAGGCCAAGCGTGTGGCATTGGCGCAGGCGCTCATGCAGGAGCCCGATTTCCTGATACTGGACGAGCCCACCAACCACCTGGACGTAGAGGTGACCGAGTGGCTCGAGGACTACCTGACAGCCAGCCGCCTGACCCTGTTCATGGTCACCCATGACCGATACCTGCTGGACCGCGTGTGCAACCGGATCATAGAGATTGATGATTTCCGCGCCTACTCCTATCAGGGCAATTACAGCTACTATCTGGAAAAGCGACAGGAGCGCCTGGATGCCGAGTCATCGCAGCGAGAGAGTGACCTGAACCTCTACCGCCGCGAGCTGGACTGGATGCGCCGCATGCCCTGCGCCCGCGGAGGCAAGGCCCGCTACCGCAAGGAGTCGTTCCATCAGCTTGAGGAGCGTCTGCAGCACCGCCGCGATGAGCAGAGCGTGGCCCTGGACGTAAAGGCATCATACATCGGTAAAAAGATATTTGATATTGAGCACCTTAGCAAGGCGTTCGATGACAAGATAATACTCAAGGATTTCAGTTACATATTTACCCGCTATGAGAAACTGGGTATAATAGGTGAGAACGGTGTAGGCAAATCCACATTCCTAAAGCTGCTTCTGGGCATTGAGCAACCTGATAGTGGTGTGATTGAACGCGGTACCACACTCAAGATAGGATACTATTCGCAGGAGGGCCTATCATTCCCGGAGGATGCCAAGGTGATAGACATTGTTACGGCCATTGCCGATCACATAGTCCTGGACGACGGGCGCCGCATGTCGGCCGGTCAGTTCCTGCAGAAATTCCTCTTTACGCCCAAGACCCAGTACAGTTACGTGAGCAAACTGAGCGGAGGCGAGCGCCGCAGACTATATCTCTGCACCATCCTGATGCAGAGCCCCAATTTCCTGATTCTGGACGAGCCTACCAACGACCTGGACATCATGACCCTGCAGGTGCTTGAGGAGTACATCGCACAGTTCAAGGGATGCGTGATAGTGGTATCGCATGACCGATACTTCATGGACAAGATTGCAGAGCATCTGCTGGTGTTTGAAGGCGACGGCAAAGTTACCAACTTCCCCTCATCGTACAGCGACTACATGGAGTACAAGGTACTCAAGGAGGATGAGGAGAAAGCCGCAGCAGCCGCGAAAGCAAAGCCCCTGCCGGATGGAAGCCAAAGCCAACGCCAACGCCAAAGTTCACCAGGCGCCAAACTCACCTTCAAAGAGAAACGAGAGATGGAGCAGATTGAGCAGGAACTCCAGCAACTAGAGGAGGAGAAAGCCCAGCTTGAACAGGAACTGAACAGCGGCACCCTCCCCTACGACCAGCTCCAGCAGAAATCCGCCCGAATAGGCCAAATCATAGAGCGCACCGACACCATAACCATGCGTTGGCTCGAACTGAGCGAAAAGTGACGCAAAGGGGTCGTTTAAGAATGCGTCACTTCAGTCTGTAAAAATCAATCTGGGCATAAGTGGTATTATTGGGATCTTTACCACAATCTTCAGCCTTCTCCATACGTATCCGGACAAGTTTTCTTCCTACTTGTCTGTATGTATATCTGAATAATCCCTCTTTGTTGGAATCATACGCCGGCCCTTGTGCCACAAGATTGTCGTCTTTGTCAAAATAGGCAACTCCGTCTGTAAAGTCTTCATTGTAATAATGGAATAATCTGTTGCCTTTTAATGAGTAAATCATCTGCGTATTCTTAAGTGGGACAGCTTCAGGATCGGTTACATCGGTTCCTATATGAAACAGCCTTTTAAGTTTCTCGCCATCATACAGATATCCGTCTTGGTTTTCATTGTCATAGCAAAGTATTCTGCCAAAAGGACCTTTTATGAACACCTCCGAAAAGGCTATCGATATCAGTTCGTTTTTTTTATAAGGTTTGTAAGGAGCGCCCACCTTTTTATAAGAAACCGCTCTGGTAAGTCTTGAATTGGTAATCACATACTTACCTCTATTACCGGTCTCGCGGCCATTCAGAAAGATAAAACCGTTTTTTATCCTGCTGAATGATGAAACAGATACATTTTTCAACTCTAACGAGTCTGTAGGAATCAGGTCCAGGTCATATATTGTAATAATATTTTTATTACCAAAACCAAGCAGATACAAATGATCTTTATCGCCTGACAAAACACACTGATTCATTTTAACCCGTATCTGGTTTACCACTTTGCCTTTCTTGAGGTCAATCTTGGATAATCTCCTGTCCGATATCTCCAGTATAAATGCATAACTGTCAATAAAGTAAATATCACTGATCATTGTGGGAGCAGTATATTCATTATCAGATCTCAGGTACACCGTCTTTACCTTTCTGAAATAATCGTCAAAACAGAATGGCTCATTACACCTGTTTACCACAGGAATAATGTATTCAACGGCGGCTTTTTCTTCACTATCACAACCTGTTAAGGCCGATACTGCCAAACCGCAAATAAAAAGCACCAATGTCAGAATCTTTTTTTTCATATTGCAAATATAGTGCAAGCCGAGAGGAGAAAAAAGGAACTTGTTCGTTTTTTATCCCGAGGCGCAGCCTATATTCAAAGCGAAGCTTTAAATTAGTGCAAGCCGAGAGGAGAAAAAAGGAACTTGTTCGTTTTTTATCCCGAGGCGCAGCCTATATTCAAAGCAAAGCTTTAAATTAGTGCAAGCCGAGAAGAGAAAAAAGGAGTTTACTCGTTTTTTATCCCGAGGCGCAGCCTATATTCAAAGCGTAGCTTTAAATTAGTGCAAGCCGAGAGGAGAAAAAAGGAACTTGTTCGTTTTTTATCCCGAGGCGAAGCCTATATTCAAAGCGTAGCAATAGCACAAAAGGCCACTTTCTGTAATGGAATAAAAAACGGATATTTACCTAATGCGCATTTTTTTATATATTCGCAGTATGAAAAAGAGTCTTATATTACTGACCATCACGCTGGTATCCTGCACAGGAGCACAGCAGAGCGTGAATAATGACGTGGCCGATGGCCGCAGGTACTGCAATCCGCTGCCTATGGTGATAGGTCCGGGCGGCAACGCATCGGGCGACGTATCGGTGTTCCGTGACGATGACGGCCGATACTACATGTTCTGCACCGGAGGCGGCGCCTGGCACAGCGACAACATGCTGGACTGGGAATTCACACCCGTACAGCGCGTGCCCGTGGCTCCCGATGTGGTCAAATTCCGCGGCAAATACTACATGTCCGGCAACGACTGCCCGCTCTATGTGGCCGACAACCCGCTGGGCCCCTACTCTGTCCTGGGCGAATGGGAGAACACCCCCGATGTGGAGGGCGGCTGGAACGAACCGTTTGATATGCACATTTTCATAGATGATGACAAGCCCTATCTGTTCTACTCGGGCCGCGGTATAAGCGGCATATTCGGAGTACCTCTGGACCCCGACCACCTGAACCGTTTTGCCGACAAGCCCACGCACCTGTTCAGTTTCAACCCCAATCATGAATGGGAGCGTTACGGCGAGATGAACGAGTACACCGGCGTGGCATGGATAGAAGGCCCATGGCTATTCAAGTACAAAGGCACATATTACATGCAGTACTCGGCATCGGGCACCCAGTGGAAGACCTACGCCGAGGGCTACTACACCGCCAAACACCCGCTTGGCCCCTACACATACGCCGACAACAACCCGCTCCTGCGCAAGACCGACGGCCTTGTAACCGGCACCGCCCACGGCAGCGTGGTGGAAGGCCCTGACGGTGGTCTGTGGCAGTTCTACACGATAGTACTCTCCAACCCGCCCGGAGGCCGCCGCATAGGCATGGACCGCATAAACGTGGACAAGAAGGGACGCTGGTCCGTACAGATTACCGATACCCCCCAGCCCGCACCCGGAGTAAAGAGTGCCCGTGCATCGCTCCCTGTTACCATCAACAAGATGAACGCCATGAACGCGCTCTCCAAATTCTCGTCACAGCAGCCCGGCCGGTACGCATCATATGCTGTGGATAACTCCAGCGGCACCGTGTGGGAGCCCGATCCACAGGACCCCGAGCCCTCAATCACGATAGAACTCTCACCCGCCACCCGTTTTGACGAGGTCCAGCTCTTTGACGTGGATGCCGTACGCATTATGTTCAACGCCGGCGGCCGCCGCGGATTCGGTGGAGGCGGTGGTGCCGCAACAGTCTATAAATACAAGGTAGATGTATCACTTGACGGCGAGACCTACACCACCGTCCTTGACAAGACCTCCAACACGGAGCAGCGCAACACCATCTTTGAGGAGTTCAAGCCGGTAGAGGCCCGTTTTGTCCGCCTCACTGTTACAGAATGGCCCGGTGCCCAGCTTGGAGTGATAGAGTTCACCGCATTCGGCCTGCCAGGCCGCACCGAACCCGCCCGCGTTGCAATCCCGCCCGTAATAACTTACTAACCCAATAATCTTATGAAAAAAGCATCTATTGTCCTTTTGTTGGCCGGAGTAGCCTTAGCCCCGGCACTCATTGCCACCGTAGCCGTAGCGGCAGGTGACAGCCGCATCCCGCAGCGCCCCGACGGGCCTTGCGACGTTTACGCCAAAGGTGGTGCGCCCTGCGTTGCAGCGCATTCAACTACCCGCGCTCTCTACAAATCCTACAACGGCCCGCTCTATCAGGTAATGCGCCAGAGCGACGGCAAGACACTTGACATAGGCGTGGTGCAGCCATCGGCCGGCGATCCCGGAGGTTATGCCGATGCCGCCGCACAGGACCGTTTCTGCAAGGACACCTACTGCTGGATAACCGTAATCTATGACCAGTCAGGCAAGGAGAACCATCTGCAGCAGGCCCCGCGCGGAGGATTCAGCGGCCAGGCAATGGGCGGATTCAACAACGTGCCAATGGCCGATTGGGCTCCCGTGACACTGATGGGCCACAAGGTCTATGGCGTGTTCATAACAGCCGGTATGGGTCTGCGCTGGAACGATACCCACGGCACCGCTGTCGATGACCAGGCCGAAGGCCAGTACTGGGTAATAAACGGCCAGCACTACAACACCGGCTGCTGCTTTGACTACGGTAACGCCGAGACCGACAGCCGTGACGACGGTGACGGCACGATGGAGACCACATACTACGGCAACCAGCCTTCATGGTATCACGGACAGGCTCCCGGCCCGTGGATCATGACCGACCAGGAGAACAACCTGGTGGGTTGCGTCAACCCCGATCCCAACGACAAGTACTGCGCCGACCTGCCCAGCATAAGCTGGCGTTTTGTGACAGCCACAGCCGACGGCGAGCCTCATCACTGGCGCTCCATGGGCGGCAATGCCCAGGGCGGTGACTTGCAGATAATGTATGACGGACAGCGCATCCAGAACCCGCGCAGCAGTTACGATCCCATGCGCAAGCAGGGCGCCATCCTGCTGGGTAACGGCGGCGACAACTCAAACGGATCATCGGGCACATTCTACGAAGGTGCCATGACCGCCCCCGGCACATTCCCTTCAATCGAGACCAACCAGAAGGTTCAGGCTAATGTGGTTGCAGCCGGATACGACGTGTCAATGCTCAGCATTAGCGCACCCAACAAGGTTGACAAGCCCAATCTGCTACAGACTTTTGCGCCCAAGACCACGCAGAACGTAATAGTTACATTCACCAACACCACCGGACGCCCCATCGAAGACCTGGAGCTCCGCGTGCTTACACCCAAGCGTTGGAAAAGCGTGGCAGAAGGCACAAACAGCAAGACCCGCAAGATAGGTTATACCGTCGAACCCGGACAGACAGTAGCCGTGCAGTTTACCGTAACATCTGCCAGGAAACAGATCAACGCCGACCTGACCGCATGGGCCAAGTGGGACAACGGCAAAAGCCAGTGGCTCTGCTCCGAAAAGGTACGCAATGTCGAACCCGTCAAAATCAACGAGTTCCGGATAGCCGATGGCAGCGGCAACCAGACCAACTCATTCATAGAGCTTTACAATGCCGGCGAAAATGAGGTCAATCTGTCTGACTGGACACTGACACACCATGCCGTGAATCTGCCCTACTTCTCATCCATCAGGATTCCGTCCGGCACTAAACTGGCACCCAAGGGATTCTACCTGCTTGGCATAAGCAACTCCGGTCTCTCTGTCGATGCAAGAAAGGGTGACGGAACCATCTATGTACGTAGCATAGCCGGAATAGAAGCCGGTCACAAGATTACCATCGGTACCGGCCGTAACGCCGAGGAACGTGTCGTAGCCAAGGTCATCACTCCGCAACAAGGCCAGCAAGGACGTGGCGGAGCAGGATTCAACGGTAATCCCACCACTTTGTGGCAGCCTCTGCCCGAGGGTCCGGTCATCACCATCCCCGCAGGCTCCACCAACATCCCCGTTACCAGCACTGCCGGATTCCAAGTAGGCCAGAAGATGGCCATCGGATATGGCTCTACCTACCCCGCAGTATCCAACTCTCTTGAGAAGTATGAGGTTGTGACTGTCACCGGGGTGGGCAAGCCCGGCACCCAGGCATGGTTATCGGCCGATGCAAAAAAAGGCGATACCAACATCAAGGTTTCAAGCACCCAGAACATCACCGCCGGCGATAAGATCCGTCTTGACATAGACTCTGAAGGCCACGGTGTTGAATGGGTTACCGTAAAGAGCGTAGGCACACAATCATCACGCAACACGTTCAACGGCCCGCTCGGTCCCAATGACAATCCCGGCACCGGTCTTGAGCTGGAAGCCCCGCTCAAATTTGACCACTCCAGTAATATGCCGTTCGCAGTAAACGGAACCGGTATCACATTTGAGCCGGCTACCAGGTTTGACCATTCCAGCAACGAGCCGGTGCTCCCGCTGGTTTATGCGCTTGAGCTTGAGGAACCGTTGTCCAAGTCACATGCCATCAATGATGTGGTACTTGATCCCCAGGTCATGAATGCCGGCTATCACGGCAATATTGAAGCCGATCTGCTGTTTGGCGGTCCCGTTCTGGACGCTTCGCGAGGCAACATGACACTTCGCAACAGCAAAGGTCTGATAGCCGACGCCATGAATTACGGAGGTCTGGTTGACCCGTGGCTGGCAGAGGGCTATCACGCTGATGCCGGAGCCGGAGCCGAAGGTGCATATGCACCCGTTCCGCAGTCAGGCCGCGGACGTGGAGGATTCGGCGGATTCGGAGCCGCCCCCGCAGCACCTGCAGCCGGTCCTGATTTGAGCACAGGCCGTTACCCCGACGGTTTTGACACCGATGACAACAAGCTGGATTTCCATACCGGACAGGCAATGACCATTGCCGCTCCCATACAAGCCGGTTCGGACAATGTAAAGGTCACCTCCACACAGGGGCTTTCTATAGGTCAGGTCATGTATCTGGGATCAGGAAGCTCATCAGAAAAGGTAAGGATAGCAGTGATAGGAACTGCCGGGGCCACCACGATATCGGCTGCAGCAGTCAAGGGAGAGACCAACGTTTCAGTGGCCAGCGCACAGGGATTCCAGCAGGGCCAGACTGTCTATATCGGCTCTGATGCATATTTAATCAGTGCTGTCAGGATGTCCCCGCGCCGTGGCGGTTGGGGCCGTCCGCAGCAGCCCTCCCAGCCCGATGTCATTACAATTGCCACCGGACTCAAGCAGGATGTCCAGGCAGGCTCCTACCTGACCGGAAGCGGAATTACATTAGGAGCTCCCGTAACGAGAAATCACGGGGCAGGCGATGCATTCAGCGCATCTGTGGCCACTCCCGGCAAACCCAACATCCGATAACCCGACATGGGCAGGGATACCGGAATATTGAGAAAGACAATGGTGGTACTGACCGCCATTGTCCTTCTTTTGTCCGTTATCCTGTGCATCCACTCCATCTCAGGACACGGTCTGATAGGCTGCAGCCAGGGCACAAGCTGCAATCAGGTACTGGGCAGCAAGTGGTCATTCCTGTTCGGAATTATTCCGGTAAGCGCCCTGGCTATAGGAGCATACCTCACCCTGCTGGTTTGTATCCTCCTTATTAATTCAGAAAGCACCGCGCAGCAGGAAAAGGCATTCCTTTTTAAAGCCATCCTGATGGTATGCGGAGCGGTAGCAGGCTGCGCCGTCTGGTTCATATACCTACAGCACAGAATGATACATGCATTCTGCCCGTACTGCATGACAGCCCACGCGCTGGGCATAGTTTTATCAGTCCTGACAGTAATATGGTGTGTAAGGCAAAAAACAGGACGCATAGCGCTGAACATATCGGCAGGTATCCTGCTGGCCGTGATACTGGCTGTGGTACAGTTCTTTACTACACCCCGTTCCCTTGCAGAACGCGGTTTTACCTATGAGCAGTTGAGATACCCCAACCCTTCAGAGATGCCCATTGCAGGCAATCCCGAAGCCAAGCACCAGGTAACGCTGCTGTTTGACTGGCAGTGCTCCCATTGCCGCAGGCTGCACCTTCAGCTACCGGATGCCGTAGCCCGATTGGGTGACAGCATAGCCGTAGTCTGCTGTCCCATCTCCATGAGCCGGGAATGCAACCCCCACATGCCGCAAGGAATAGACAGATTCCGTGGTTCTTGCCAGTTAATGCGCATCGGACTTGCAGTGTGGCGTACTGACAGGAGCAGATATGCTGAATATGAGCAGTGGTTTTGGGGGACCGACATAAATGAAGCCTGGTATCCGCGAACAGTTGACGAGGCCACATTAAAAGCACAGGAACTGATAGGTCCCGAAGCACTTGACGCAGCACTCCGGGACCGTTGGCTTGACAAATATACGGATATAGTAAACGAATTGTTCGGCCGTACATCCCGGGGCACGGTTTCCGCGATTCCCCGTCTCATCTGTAACGGGCACATCCTTATTCCGGAAGCCGATACCCCATCGGACCTTGCAGACCTGATCCTCAGCCTATGTATTTGAGTATCAGTTCAACTGCCTCAGACTCTGTCTTGTCATGCATTGAAATGACAAGGTCATAGTTGCGTGTGTCGTAACGGCTTGCACCGGTATGCCGCTTTACATAGTCCTCACGCATCCTGTCAACCTCCTTTATGAATTTCTCTGCCTCATCCTTAGAGGTGATACCCTTCTGTTTCATGACCCTCTCGACACGGTACTCAATAGGAGACTGTATCCAAATATTAAGATGATTGGGATGGTTCCTGAATGTAACAAAACTGCAGCGTCCGGCTACCACGCATGACTCGGCATCGACAATACCTTTCAGTATTTCCTGCTCCGTGCGGAATCTCTTGTCAGTATCATCTTTCTCCGGAACGGCAAACGACGGCAGGTTGTCATATATGGAGACGGCAAAACCGCCGCCCAACTCCACCATCCGCTTAAGATCCGGCCACCATTGGTGTTTTTTTGCTTTCAGGCGCTCTATTTCTTCAACATTAAGTCCTTCTTTTTCTTCGAGCGACTTGAGATGAGCCTTGTCATAAAAAGGCACACCCAGCTTCTGAGCCAGTAGCTTTGCCACTGTCTTTCCGCCCGAACCCAACTCACGGTTGATTGTAATGACAAACTTGTCTGATGTATTCATAAAAATGCAATTGGGTATTCTGTAAAAGCAAATATAAAGGAAATTTTCACATTTTTCAACACTTCGCCAAAAAAAAGTGACGCAAAGGGGTCGTTTCTCTTTGCGTCAAAGAATGTGTCATGAGGGCGTAGCCCGAATCGGCCGGAGGCCGCCTTTCGCGTAGCGAAATAAAAAAATTTCATTCGTGGGGCGATGATTTCCGAAAGAAAGCATTACCTTCGCCCCCACGAATGAAAGGGGGTGCCCCAAGAGGGGCTGAGATCATACCCTTAGAACCTGATCCGGACAGTGCCGGCGGAGGGATTGGATTTCTGTTTATTGGTATACCCTTTTCATTTGGATTATTAATTAAATCTATATGAAGAAGGTATTTTTTTTGTCCTTGACCCTAATGACAAGCCTTGCAGTCAAGGCGGGTAATGAAACGTTTGACGCCGATTCAGTGCGTCTCAAACAGCTTAATGAAGTAATAATCGATGGTGTCCGCGCCCATGAAAACGAGCCGTTTGCCACCACCGAAATTGGCCGTCAGGAACTTGACGACTATTCCAAGAGCGGTCGTGAACTGCCATTCCTTTTCTCCCGTACTCCCGGTGTGACGGCATGGAGCGAGAACGGAACAGGCATCGGCACCACATACATGCGTATACGCGGTGCGGCCGATTCACGAATCAACGTAACCCTGGACGGCGTAGCCCTGAACTCACCCGAGGACCAGTGCGTATTCTGGGCCAACATGAACAGTTACGCATCCCTGCTGGGAAGCGCACAGATACAGCGCGGCCTGGGCACATCGACCGTAGGTGACGGCGCATTCGGAGGCTCGGTAGCCCTTACCAGCAAGCTTCCCAACCCTGAAAAAAGTGCCGAACTGACCGCATCATACGGATCATTCAACACCCTGCGTCTGGGAGGTGCATTCTCAACAGGAACAATCCTCAGCAGCCTCATCATAGACGGCGCATACAACATGACTCAGACCGACGGATTCATGCACGGAACCAAAGGAAAGGCCGGAAGTTACTACGGAGGCCTGCTCTGGACACCATCGGACAACATCATGATCCGCTACCGCAACATAGGCAACTTTGAGAACACCGGCCAGGCCTGGAACGGTGCCACAGCCGGAAACGACGACTCCAGCCTTATGGACGGCATGTACCTGGGCGACACCGGAATAAAGGAGTACAAGGATATGTACAACGCCGGACTTGGCCAGTACAACAGCCTGTACGAGTATCTTGACTACGATGACGCCAACTGGTGCTTTGTACAGGATGCCGACGGCAAATACGTAACCCACCGCTACCAGATGAAAGACGGTTCATTCTGGGACCGCACCACCGATAACTTCTGGCAGGACCACAACATACTCTCCATAGCCTGGAACGTAAGCGACGCATTCTCAACCTCACTCACAGCCCACTACACCTACGGTTACGGCTATTATGAGGAGTTCCGATACAAGAACAAGGTAAGCAAGTACGGTCTGTCAAACGGTCTCAATGCCGACGGCGACCCCGTATGGTCCGATGGCACCAACACCGTAAAGAAGACCGATTTTGTCCGCAAGAAAGGTCTGGAGCAGCACACCTACGGCGTTATCTGGAATAATGTTTACACTATGGACCGACTGGACCTGCGCAGCGGCGTATCACTCCAGCAGTTCAAGGGCAACCACTTCGGTTACCTGCCCTATATCAAGGACGATGCACTGAATGAGTACGTTACAGCCAACGGTCTGAACAAATACTATGATTCCGATGCCGTCAAGAACGACCTGAGCGCCTACATCAAGGCCGGATTCGACATCACAGAGAGCCTGCACGCCTTTGCCGATGCCCAGTACCGTCACGTAGGATACACAACTGACGGCTACAACGACCGTTATTATGTAAATGCCAACGGCACCACCTCAAAGCACAACCTTGACATTGATAAAAAATACAACTTCATCAACGCCAAAGCCGGTCTGACCTGGATCAAAGGCGGCCACAAGATCCACGCACTCGCAGCCACCGCAGGCCGTGAGCCCGAGCGCAACAACTTTACCGACAACGGTACCTACCCCGCTCCCAACCCCGAGTACATGATTGACTACGAGGCCGGTTACGGTTATTCGGGCAGCATCTGGAACGCCGGATTCAACCTCTACTACATGGACTACAAGGACCAGTTCGTACAGACCGGTGCCGTGAGCGACATAGGCGAGGCACTTACCACCAACATCAAGTCTTCATATCGCACAGGCATAGAACTGACCGCCGCCGTACAGCCCCTCAAGTGGCTGTCACTGGAAGGTAACGCCGCCCTGAGCGAGAACTGCCTGAATGACTTTGACGAGGTAATTGAGGACTGGCGTGACAAGTATGCGGCCGATGACCCCAAAATGGAGCAGTACAAACAGGATTACCACATTGACGGCAACGGCGACAAGCTACGCACCATACCCCACAAGGGCAAGACCGCACTGGCATTCTCACCGTCAGTCATACTGAACGGATTCGTTAACTTCAGTTTCGGTCAATTCAAGGCCACCTGGCACACCGGCTACGTAAGCCGCCAGTATCTGGACAACAGCCAGAACAAAGACCGCTCACTGCCCGCCTACTCTCTCTCGGATCTCTCGTTCTCATATACAGTACCCATGAAAAAAACTCTCAATAGCATCGTGATAGGTGCAGACCTGAACAATGTCCTCAATGCCCGCGTTGCAACAAACGGATGGGTTTACTCGGCAGTCGATGAGAAGGACGGTTTCACGCCCGATAACCGTTACTATCAGATAGGATTCATACCCACCGCACCTTTCAGCGCGCTGGCACACTTAACCCTAAAATTCTAAAAGACAATGTTATCCGATATCTGGTCATATATAGCCGGGCAGTTTACCGGCATGGATTTCTGGGCAACGATCCAGACTGTTGGACTCATCCTGAGTTTCATCTACCTGTGGCTTGAGTTCCATCAGAAACCGCTGATGTGGATAATCAGCGCAATGTGCTCAATGATCTATGCCAGCGTATACTTCCACAGCAAGATATATGCCGATATGGGATTCAGCTGTTTCAATATCTGCATGTGCGTTTACGGTTTTATAAAATGGCTCCATGGTGACCGTAAACGCGCATCGCAGGATATTGTCTACCGCCATTTCCGTGGCATGGAGTTCCTGGCGGTACTTGGAGTTTCGGCCATTATCTGGGGTGCGATATTCTGCATCCTCAGGTTCCTTACAGACTCTCCCGTTCCAGTTCTCGATGCCCTGACCACCATGCTCAACATCGTAGGCACCTGGGTGCTTGCACAGAAAATCATCGAAGTCTGGGGCATCTGGTTCCTGGTCAACCTCATATCAATCTACATCTACAGCAAGCGCGGCCTGCACCTTACCACCATCCTGCTCTACAGCTTCTACCTGGGTGCATCGGTCTACGGTTACATCAAGTGGCGGGTAAAAGGCAAATTGTTGAAAACTTTCTGACGGCCGGTAGCATTCAACCCGCTCTATCTGAGTATCTTTGGTTTCCAGAATTAAAGCAAGCATCATTATGCAGCCTTATCTGGAAAATACTTACCTGCAGCCTGCAGGGCATCACAAAGGGACTGACATCTATCGCCTGGAGGGCGGAAATTTCAGCAACAGGTACTTTATTATCAGCAATCAGGGCACACGCCATCTGCTGGCATCACCCGAGGTCATAGGCTATGACTCCTATCTGGCCATGTGCGGCGCCACCGGCGATATGCTGGGCTGGCTCAGGCAGCAGAATGCCATCGGTGACGAGGCCGATATCATGACCATCCTGCGCGGCGGCCTGAACTATCCCCTTGAAGAGTGCTGCTACCGTAACGGCATCCGCATCAACAACATGGACTTTGTATCCTGCGAGCGCGTTATCCGCAACAACCAGATAACCGGTCTGGACATCCGGTACACCAAGCTGCGCGCCCCCAAGGACATCACCCTGATGATAGGCGATATCATAGCATCGGGTGAGACACTGGCACGCTGTATCCGCTACATCATAGCTGAGTTCAAGCGTCTGGGAGGCAGCATCCGCCGCATGGTGTTCTTTACCATCGGAGGTACCCGCGCCATTGAGCTTTTTGAGGAGCTCACCCCGGAATTCCGTTTCCACTGGCCTGAGTTTGAGGGCATTACCTGCATATTCTACGAGGGTATTTTCTCAGCCTACCAGGACAAGGGCGTAACCGGAATAAGCTGGCCACAGATAGATTTCTTCTGGAAGGACGGAGTAATATCACCTGAATTCCGCCGTTATGTCCTGTCCGATGACGACGCCCTGTTTGAAAAGTGTATCATCTACGACGGAGGCGCCCGCCGATATGAGATACCTGACCACTTCCACGAGGTGACCGAGTATTGGGAGGATATAAAGAAGGTGGCCGACAACTTTACTTTCAAGGATTTCCTGGACGAGAAACTGGGCTACCCCACTCCCGTTGGTTTTGACGATTGGCTCAGGCTCAACCACTATCAGAAACTGGACGGCAAGCAGATGAATGAACTCTACATATTTGAGAGGGAGTTTGCCAGCAGGTCTGAGGACCTCTCAATCCGCCAGATTGCAGACCGCCGTCTAAGTGAATTCAGGACAGCATTGAAATCATACTCAAAATAAAACATATGGCTAATAACATCAACGATGCGGATTTTACATCCGGAAGAGTAACTAAAGAGGGACGCAAGAGCAACCTCAGTATGTTTATGGTAATGCTGGGATTCACATTCTTCTCGGCAAGCATGTGGGCCGGCCAGAATCTGGCGGCAGGCCTTGACTTTGCAGGATTCATCGGAGCAATCATCCTGGGCGGCATCATCCTGGGTGCTTACACCGGAACACTTGGCTACATCGGAGCCGAGACAGGTCTCACACTTGATATGCTGGCACACCGCAGTTTCGGCCGCAAAGGCAGCTGGCTGCCCAGCGCAATGATAAGCTTCACGCAGATGGGCTGGTTCGGCGTAGGTCTGGCCATGTTCGCCATTCCCGTGGCACAGGAGCTGTTCGGACTTGAGGTCACACCGGACCACATGCCCCCGCTGGGTTATATCCTGGTCGTGATTGCCGGTATCCTTATGACCGCCAGCGCATACTTCGGGATCAAGAGCCTTACCATAATCAGCTACATCGCCGTTCCTCTGGTCGGTATCCTGGGTACGGTTGCCATGATCATGGCTATTCATCGCGGTGACGCCACACTCATTGAGCAGTTTGCCAAGTCAAATGACGGCTCGCTCACCATCATCGCCGGCGCCGGTCTGGTTATAGGAAGCTTTGTATCGGGCGGCACAGCAACACCCAACTTCGCCCGTTTCAGCAAGAACGGCAAGATTGGTTTCTGGGTAACCGTAGTGGCATTCTTCCTGGGCAACTCACTGATGTTCTTCTTTGGCGCCGTATCCAGCATCTACGTGGGCGGCAACGATATCTTTGAGGTGATGCTCAACCTGGGCCTGTTCTGGTTTGCAGTGATAGTGCTGGGATTCAACATCTGGACAACAAATGACAACGCACTTTATTCATCAGGTCTGGGCCTGTCCAACATTTTCGGATTCTCCAAGAAGACTATGGTGCTTGTGGCCGGTATCATCGGCACAATCACAGCCGTATGGCTCTACTGGAATTTCTGCGGCTGGCTCAACGTGCTCAACTGCACCCTGCCTCCCATCGGTGCTATCCTTATAATCAGTTACTTTATGAACCGTAATGATTATCAGTCCGATAATGTAAAGATTGATACGGTAAACTGGGCTGCAGTCATCGGAGTCGTGCTTGGTGCGGTTGTAGCCAACCTTCTGCACTGGGGTATAGCCTCAATCAACGGTATGGTTGTGGCAGTCATCTGCTATCTCATCGGACATGCCCTGAAGAAATAACACCAATGGAGTCCGTTTGGCACTTTTTTAGTACCTTCGCGGCAAATAATCCTAAACTAAGACTGAATATGAAAAAAACATTATTCTTACTGGCAGCCCTTCTGCCTCTGAGCCTGTCGGCACAGGATGAAGAGGGCTGGTCACACGATGGCCTGACAGGATTCAACCTGTCGCAAACCTCTTTCACCAACTGGAGTGAAGGTGGTGAGAACACAGTTGCTGACAATGTTTATCTCAACTACTCACTCAATTACAAGAAAGGCAAGTTGTCATGGACCAATGACCTCGGCGCCAACTACGGCCAGAACTTCACCGATGACAACGGATGGCGCAAAAGTCTTGACAACATCAACCTTGCTTCCAAATTCGGTCATCAGATAACCGAAAAGCTTTACTATGCTGCACTCCTGGACTTCAAGTCACAGTTTGCCGATGGCTACAAGTACAGCAATGACTCAAAGGAACTGACATCAAAACTGCTCACTCCGTCTTATCTGAACCTCTCCGTAGGTCTTGACTACAAGCCAAACAGCCATATAGCAGTTTACTACTCACCTGTAGCCGGTAAACTCACCATGGTAACCGATACGCTGTTCTCAACACGCTACGGCATAGATGAAGGCAAGTATGTAAAACCGCAGTTGGGTTCCATATTCAAGGTAAACGCCAACTACAAGTTCTTTGAGGACAGGCTCACATTAAAGTCAGCCCTTGACCTGTTCACCGCTTACGATGACACATTCGGCATGGTTGATGTAAACTGGGACATGCTGATAGGCTACAATCTGACCAAGCTGCTCACACTTACATTCCAGTCAACCCTTAAGTATGATGACGACATCAAGACTAAGGATGATGACGGAAACATCCATGGTGCCAAGGTCCAGTTCAAGCAGATGATTGGTCTGGGTTTAAGCTATAAGTTCTAAACCATCTTACGGTCAGGACGATGTGGTTGGCATTCGCGCTTGTATCGGCCCTGTTTCTGGGTCTTTATGACGTAGCCAAGAAGCAATCGCTCAAGGAGAACGCGGTCATTCCGGTTCTCTGGTTCAACACACTGTTCTGCTCACTCCTGATGCTGCCGTTCACGCTCCTGTCGGCCACGACGGGACTGCTGGACGGCAGTATCTTTTATGTCCCCACTGCCGGCTGGGAACTGCACCGCCTGCTTATGCTCAAGGCGTTCATAGTGCTGGGTTCCTGGATTTTCGGCTACTTTGGCATGAAACACCTTCCCATCACCCTCTTCGGTCCGATAAACGCCACCCGCCCCATCATAGTGCTGCTGGGCGGCCTGCTGCTCTTTGGCGAGCGCCTTAACCTGTACCAGTGGATAGGCGTGATCATAGCCGTCATATCATTCTACATGCTCAGCGTGAGCGGCAGGAAAGAGGGCATAAGCTTTACCCATAACAAATGGGTGTTCTGCGTAATCATGGCCACCCTGCTGGGAGCCGTCAGCGCCCTGTTTGACAAATACCTGCTGGGCCGGTTCAACAACATGTTCGTACAGGCCTGGAGCAACTTCTACCAGCTGGCCCTGATGACGGTAATCCTCTTCAGCCTCTGGTGGCCCACCCGCCACAAGACCACCCCATTCCAATGGAAGTGGCCCATCATCTTCATAGCCGTATTCCTGACCCTGGCCGATTACGCCTACTTTGTCTCCCTGGCCCAGAGCGCCTCCATGGTCTCCATAGTCTCCATGATCCGCCGCTCAAGCGTAATCGTAAGCTTCCTCTGCGGAGCCCTCCTATTCCACGAAAAGAACCTGCGGAGCAAAGTCATCGACCTGCTCCTAGTCCTGCTGGGCCTCTTCTTCCTGCTTATCGGTTCTCTGCAGTAGTCTGAGAGCAGGTTCAGACTGCGGGATTTGGGGTGTGGACCTACGGGAGACGACGTTACGAGGCTACTCGGAACCCCTCCGGACCCTAAACGGCGAACGCCTCCCTTTTAGTCCCCTGCTGGGCCTAACGGTCGTTAAACGAAGCGCCGTTCTTAACGGGATCCTCCGTGGGTCCCTCCCTCACGCCTCTCCAATGACGCTCCCTACGGCCCACACCCCAAATCCCGCAGTCTGAACCTGCCGCGCACCCGGAATCCCCTCCTCTTTCTGCTTGCCTTCCACCAAAATGGCCATACCCTGCGTATAAAAATGGCCAAACCGTGCGTTACACGCTCTGTAGGGCCATTTCTCTGCAAGTATGGCTCTGAAAATGGCCAAAAACGCCATAATCCGTGCCAAACTTGCAAAAAAGCCCCTTAAAACGCACACTTCCTGCAAGTATGGCCCCAAAGCGCGCAAATGTTCCCGTTTGCAGGAGCGGGACTAAGGGTAACCGGGAGCGTCAGTGCAGGGCCGTTAAGCGAAATGCCCTGGAGGATCCCGTTAAGAACGGCGCTTGTTTGAGGCATGTTAGGCCCCGTAGGGGACTAAAAATGCCGAGTTCGCCGTTTAGGGTCCGGAAGGGTATGGAGTAGGCCCGGAACGTCGTCTCCCGGCTACCCTTAGTCCCGCGGATGCAACGTGCAAATCTAAATCTAAAATACAGCAGAATTATAACTTATTTTATAATAGGGAGTCCGGAGTTTTTAGTAAATTCGCGGAGTTTAAGCGTACCAGTATTTTATGGACGCGCCGAACAGGAGCGTACCAGTATCTTATGGACGCGCCAAACAAGTAGATTACAAACATCAAAATAAAGATTATCAGTATGATTAAAGACATTTTTGAGAGAATCAAAGAGACTCCGGGCCCGCTCGGACAGTATCAGGGAATTGGTGACGGTTACTTTATGTTCCCGCGCCTGGTAGGTGAGATAGGTCCCGAAATGGAGTTCAACGGCAAGCCCGTATTGAACTGGAGCCTTAACAACTATCTGGGTCTGGCCAATCACCCAGAGGTAAGGAAGGCCGATGCCGAGGCTGCCGCCAAGTTCGGTCTGGGAGCACCCATGGGCGCCCGCATGATGTCAGGAAATACTGATTATCACATCAAGTTTGAGAACGATTTCTCAGAGTTCGTAGGCAAGAAGGCAGGTCTCTGCCTCAACTTCGGCTACCAGGGCATGATTTCAATCATCGACGTTCTGACCAGCCGTAAGGACGTAATCGTTTACGATTCCGAGAGCCACGCCTGCATCCTGGACGGTATGCGTCTGAGCCTTGCCAAGCGCTTTGCTTTCCAGCACAACAACATGGAGAGCCTGGAGAAGCAGCTTAACCATGCCTGCAAGCTGGCCGACGAGCAGGGCGGCGGCGTTCTGGTTATCACCGAGGGTGTGTTCGGCATGGCCGGTGACCTGGGTCACCTTGCTGACATCGTAGAGTTCAAGAAGAAATATCCGTTCCGCATACTTATTGACGATGCACACGGTTTTGGTACAATGGGTGCACACGGTCGCGGTACCGCCGAGCATTACGGCGTAATAGACCAGATTGATGTAATATTCGACGCATTCGCCAAGAGTATGGCATCAATCGGCGGCGTAGTAAGCTCAGAGCCCGAGATCATCGACCACCTCAAGTGCAACATGCGTTCACAGATCTACGCAAAGTCACTGCCGCTGCCCCTGGTTATCGGTAACCAGAAGCGTCTGGACCTGATCAAGGCTCACCCCGAGTACCGCGAGCATCTGTGGGAGGTTGTAAACGCTCTGCAGGGCGGACTCAAGGCCGAAGGCTTCAACATCGGCGTAACCGAGTCACCTGTAACTCCCGTATTCTTTGAGGGTGGCATCAACGAGGGTACCAACGTGGTTGTTGACCTGCGTGAGAACTACGGAATATTCTGCTCAATCGTTACATATCCCGTTATCCCGAAGGGCCAGCTCATGCTGCGTATCATCCCGACCGCATCACATACACTTGATCATGTCAAGCGCACCATCGAGGTCTTCAAGGATGTCCAGAAGAAACTCAAGGCCGGTTACTATGAGGGTCCCATCCAGGATATGAACGTATTCAAGAGAGCTCAAATCAAGAGAGGATGAAATATCAGCTTGTCTGCAGGAAGTGCGGCAAGGTTATAGGAGATTTTGCCGCATGGTTCAGTCAGGACCAACTGTGTGAGTGCGGAAGCAATCACGCAGAGGTAACCTATACTACCGATTACCGTCAGCTGGATGAACTCTGCAAGCCGGGTCAGAAGGTTAGCAGCCTCTACCACTACCTGCCATTCCTGCCTCTTGATGAGGCCGATGAGCAGGTAACCTGCGGCGAGGGTGCCGTACCCATTGAGGAATGGGAGTTCCTGAGCCGTTACGCCAAGGACCGTTACGGGATAGACTGCAAGGTTGTGGTAGCCCGCAATGACCTTAACGGAGGCAGCGGCACATTCAAGGATATAGCCGCATCACTGGCAGCCACACTGTTCAAAAAGCACGGCGTAAAGGAGTATTGCCTGGCATCCACAGGTAATGCCGCCACCGCCTACGCCACCTATCTGGCCAAGGCAGGCGTCAAATTTGACATATTCGCCCCGCACGATATGTACCCCGAGACCCAGCAGGCCATCCGCGCCACCGGCCAGAACCTCCAGGTATCTGAGGGCGGTTACGGTCAGGCCAAGGCTGAGGCAGCCGATTTCCATAAGAACCGGAACGTTATGATATCGGCCGGAAACATCGACCCCATCCGCGTAGAGGCCAAGAAGACACTTGTCTTTGAGTGCATGCGCCAACTGGGCCGAATCCCCGATGTCTATATGCAGGCAGTAGCCGGAGGCACCAGTCCCATTGCATTCGAGAAAGGAATGCGTGAGATAGCCGATGCATACCCCGAGTATAAGATGCCGCGCATGCTGCTGGTTCAGCAGGACACCTGTGACCCCATGGTCCAGGCCTGGGAATGGGCAATAGAGAACGGATTCCCGCAGGGCTGGAACAAGCACTTCCCCACTGTGGTTCCGCAGACCAGGATTTCCATCCTTACAGCCGGCACCCCCGGAATGTACCCGCTTGTAGGCCCCATCGTAAAGAACAGCGGAGGTTGTTTCCTGCGCGTAAAGGAAGAGGGTCTTGAGCGTTACGGCCGTATGGTCAAGGACAATCAGGGCATCTACATGGGACCTGCATCGATGGTTTGCATAGCAGGATTCTTCAAGGCACTTGAGGAGAACAAACTCAAGAGCGGCGATCTGGTTCTGCTCAACACCGGTGAGGGCTGCAACCGCGCTCTCTGGTTTAAAGAAGCTATAGACAACTGCAAATGAACAAGTTCAAGGATAAGGTAGTCTGGATTACCGGTTCGTCATCGGGCATAGGTGAGGCAACCGCATATGAGTTTGCACGTGAAGGCGCCAAACTTATACTCACTGCACTTGAGGCCGACCTCTTGGAAAAGGTAGCCGCACACTGCAAGGAGTTGGGTGCCCCCGATGCCAAGCCCCTGCCCTTCGATCTCTCCCGCAAGGATGAGGTTGCAGAGCTTGCCGAGCAGGCATGGCAGGTTTTCGGACACATAGACGTGTTCTACAACAACGCCGGCATAAGCCAGCGCGGAACCACCTGTGAGACCGAGATGCGTGTAATCAACAAGGTCATGGACATTAACTGGTTCGCACCCGTTATCATGACCAAGGTGATACTGCCCAAGATGATAGAGAACGGCGGCGGCCAGCTGATGGTGACCACCAGCATCAACGGACGGTTCGGATTCCCGCTGCGTTGCGCATACAGTTCATCCAAGCACGCCCTGTACGGATTCTTTGAGACCGTCCAGGCCGAGTATTACAAGGATAACATCCGCGTAACAATAGTATGCCCCGGTCGCGTCCAGACACGCATATCTTTCTACGCACTTGAAAAAGACGGAAAGCAGCACGCCAAGATGGATGCCGGTCAGGCGGGAGGATGCACCCCCGAACAGGCCGCACGCAAGATTGTCAAGGCCGTGTACCGTAAAAAGCGCGAGGTCCTTGTGGGCCGAAAGGAACTCCTGATGGTCTACATCAAAAGGTTTTTCCCCGGACTCTGCGCCAAGATAGCCCGTTCCATTAATCCGATGTAAATAACAAAAACACATAGAACTATGAAAAAAGAGATCCAATTCAGTCTTGTTTACCGTGACATGTGGCAGTCATCAGGCAAGTATGTGCCCCGTAAGGACCAGCTGGCCAAGATTGCTCCGGTAATCATAGATATGGGCTGCTTTGACCGCGTTGAGACCAACGGCGGTGCCATGGAGCAGGTCAATCTTCTGTACGGTGAGAACCCCAACCAGGCCGTCCGCACATTCACAAAGCCTTTTAATGAAGTAGGAATAAAGACCCACATGCTTGACCGTGGTCTGAACGCACTGCGCATGAACCCCGTTCCTGCCGATGTACGTCAGTTAATGTATAAGGTAAAGCACGCTCAGGGCGTTGATATAACACGTATATTCTGCGGTCTTAACGATCCGCGCAACATCATACCCTCAATCAAGTGGGCCAAGGAGGCAGGTATGACCGCTCAGGCTACAATGTGTATCACCTACTCCAAGGTACATACCGCCGAGTATTACATCAACCTGGCCGAACAGCTCATTGAGGGCGGCGCACAGGAGATCTGCCTCAAGGATATGGCCGGCATAGGCCGTCCCGCAATGCTGGGCACCATCGTCCGCGCCATCAAGGAGAAACATCCCGACATCATCATACAGTACCACGGTCATAACGGCCCCGGTTTTGCAGTAGCCTCGATGCTTGAGGTTGCCAAGGCCGGCGGTGACGTTCTGGACGTAGCCATGGAGCCCCTGTCATGGGGTAAGGTTCATCCCGATGTAATTACCATTCAGGCTATGCTCAAGGATGCCGGATTCCTGGTCAAGGACATCAACATGAAGGCTTACATGGAGGCACGCAGCCTCACTCAGAGTTTCATGGATGATTTCCTGGGCTACTGGATAGACCCCAAGAACTCACTTATGAGTTCACTGCTGGTAGGTTGCGGCCTGCCCGGCGGTATGATGGGATCACTCATGGCCGACCTTAAGGGCATGCACGCCGCCATCAACGCCAACCTCAAGAAGAAGGGTGAGAAAGAGCTCAGTGAGGATGAGCTTCTGGTTGAGCTCTTTGACGAGGTACAGCGCATATGGCCTATGCTGGGTACTCCCTGTCTGGTTACACCGTTCAGCCAGTACGTAAAGAACGCCGCTCTGATGAACCTCTACAGCAAGTCCATGGACGAGAAGCCCTTTACCCGTATGGATCCCGCCATGTGGGGTATGGTTCTGGGCAAATCAGGTAAGCTGCCCGGTGAGTTGGCCCCTGAGATTGTGGAGATTGCCAAAGAGAAAGGATTTGAGTTCTATACCGACGATCCTCAGGTACTCTACCCCAACGAACTCCCGCGCTTTGAGAAGGAGATGAAGGAGAACGGCTGGGACCGCGGTCAGGATGACGAGGAACTCTTTGAGTTTGCCATGCACGAGAAACAGTACCGCGAGTACAAGAGCGGCCAGGCCAAGGACCAGTTCAACAAGGATCTGCTGGAGCGCATGGAGAAGAAACAGAACGGTTGCGCAGCAGGCGCTCCCGTAAAGCACTTCACCGCAGCCGACAAGCGTGCTATCCTGCATCCCAATGCCGAGCCTATAGAGGCTGCTGTCAGCGGTCGCGTAATCTGGGATCTGGATTACATGGACCAGTCCACCAATCCGCCTTTCGGCAAGCAGTACAAGAAGGGAGACTGGATGGTCGGCATCCAGGCCAGCGGCAACTCATTCATCGACAATGCCACCGCACCTTATGACTGCCACCTTGCAGCCGTTGAGAAAGAGCACGGCGCACTTGTAACCAAGGGCGAGGTCATTGGTTGGATTGAGAAATAATCCGATACTTATGTTTTAATAAAGATGACGGTCTTGACTGGCCGTCATCTTTTTTTTAGTGATGAAACTAACTGATTATTTGCATTATAAAAAATAAACTATATCTTTGATGGCCTACATTGACTTTAACTTTATTCAAATAAACCATATGAAAAGGTTCTTGTTCATTTTTACGTTATTATTCGCCATCATGCAGGTAACCGCCCAGAACACATTGACGGTCCATCTGAAAGACGGACAGAAATGCAGTTTCGGGTTTGATGAAAAACCTGTGGTCACTTTCACGGACAGTGAAATCGTCGTCACATCATCCGGGGCCGAGGTCCGGTGCCAGATGTCGGCGATTGACAAGGTCACATTTAATGATAAGGCTACCGCGGTAGAGCAGATTAAGAAAGATGTACAGAATGCATCAATAACGCTTGATGAGTACATCGTGTATCTTACCGGTGCCAAGCCCGATATCACAGTACGTCTGGTAGCATCCGACGGCAAAGTCCTGCAATCTTTCACCACCGATAGTGAAGGCTCTGTAGAATTCAGCATAGCCGACCTTCCGGAAGGCGTATACATTGTAAGTGCTCAAAGTATAAATATTAAAATATTGAAGAGATGAAAAGTATTGCAACATTACCATTAAAGAAGAGATTAACAGTTCTTCTGCTATTGTTTGCCGCAGTTATTCCTGTTTCTGCGCAATCATATTACATTAACGTGTACCAGAAAGACGGGAAAACGCTAAAGCTTCCTGTCAATGATGTGGACAGTATCCGTTTTATTCTTGAAAATGAGGCTCCGGCAAGTGTCAGGTATGTAGATCTTGGCCTTAGCGTGATGTGGGCCGACTGTAATTTGGGAGCAACCAGTCCTTATGAGACCGGTGATTATTTCAGCTACGGTGAGATCAGCCCCAAAGAGAAATATACCAGTCAGAATTACAAGTTCAGGAATCCTGATATATCGGGTGGTTTTACCAAATACAATTTATACAGCAAATACGGTCCGGTTGATTATAAGTACAGACTTGACATGGAGGATGATGCCGCCCGCGTAAACTGGGGCTCAGACTGGCGCATGCCTACCATAGAGGAGCTGCAGGAACTTGTGAACCGTTGCTATTGGGAATGGACAGAATCAGAAAACGGCGTAACAGGATACACCGTGACCGGTCCCAACGGGAACAGTATATTCCTTATATCCGGCGGATACATGAATCAGGATGAAAATGATGTTTCATGCAACAGCTATCTTTCCAGCTCACTTGATTTTAATAATAATCGCGGGCACGCACTAGGTCTGGACTTTGCTGAGAATTATTATGAGATATCTCCTGAGGGACGCTATTATGGAGAACTGATCCGTCCGGTATATTCGGGTGAAACTCCAGCTAACACCATCAGCATTTCACATTTCAGTCTTAAGGAATCAGAAATCACCTTGTCTGTTGGAGACAGATATCAGCTTCATTTTGACATGGATTCCCTGCCTGTCAAACCTTTGTTATTGTCCGATTCAGGCAATTCGATAACGATTTATTCAGATGGTTATATTGGAGCTTATGCTCCCGGCATGACTACCATAGAGGCAAACCTTGGTAATTTCACATCACGATGCGTGGTGACCGTCCCTGAACCTGAGATTGTGGCTGATGCTGTAGACTTGGGCTTGAGTGTCAATTGGGCAACCTGCAATCTTGGAGCTGATTCACAGGAAAAATACGGTTACTACTATGCGTGGGGAGAGACAAAACCCAAAAAAGACTTTATTTTAGGATCATACAAATGGTATGACCCGCAGTCGGATTCATACACCAAATATATTACTGACAGCCAGTTCGGTAATGTGGACGGCAAAACTGTCCTGGATGCCGAAGATGATGCGGTCCGTGAGTACTGGGGTGGCAGTTGGCGCATGCCAAGCAGCCTGGAATTCCAGGAACTTATCAACCTGTGCCATTGGGAACTGACAACAATTAACGGGGTTGAAGGCTACAAGGTTTCCAGTCTGATTGAAGGTTATGAGGACAATTGGATATTCATACCAATAACAGGCTGCAAGGTTGGTACGACATTCTATTATGCTGAAGGTTATTATTGGACAAATACACTCAACGGTTATGATCAGGGAATGGCCGATTATCTCTATGTAAATCAGGATTATATGAGCGTATGGCATTATTACCGTTTTCATGGCAGGACCATACGTGCTGTGACCCCTTCAGACACCTGGAACGGTATTACCTCAATCAAATTCGATAATGATTCCATTTTCATGAATACAGACGGCAAGACCACACTTTCAGCCAGCATTCTTAGCGGAAAAACAGATTACAGCTTTATGGGAGGCGTAATATGGTCATCTGATAATCCTGACGTGGCATCGGTTGATGAAAACGGTACTGTAACAACATCCGATAGAACCGGTATCGCCAATATAACCGCCAGTATAAACGGATTGGAGGCGACATGTGTTGTCGTGGTAACAGAAAAGACCGCCATGATGAAGGCTGATGAAGTTTTGGCACTCATGAAAGCGTTTGCTCCTGTCAGCGGAAGCAGACATGATGATATGGGTTATCCTTCTGTCATGATGTTCACTGATGCCAACGGTATGGATGTTGTACAGAAAAGCAATGGATATAACTGGTTTAGTAGTTCTTTGGAATTACAAGACAGGAATAATGCATATTATGCCCCCTTGATTATGTGGCAGACTCTATATGGAGAAATAACAGCCGCCAACAATGTCATAAAAGAGATTGACACCAGCTCGGCCGATGCATCCGAGCAGTTCGCGTTGGCTCAGATGCTTGCATTGAGGGCATTCGCATACTGGAACCTGGCACAGCTCTACCAGTTCAATTATGCCGGTAATGAGAACAAGCCTTGTGTACCTCTTATCACGGAGGTCAATGCAGATGATGCCATTACCAACGGTTGTCCAAGAGCGACGGTGGCCGAAGTGTACACACAGATTATGAATGACCTGAATAATGCCATCGGTATATTGGGCTCTGCCAAGAAACTTGGTCTGAGCAGACCGGACAAGGCTCATGTTGACCTGTCTGTAGCTTACGGATTGCGTGCAAGGGTTAATCTGACAATGGGCGAATGGAGAGCGGCCGCCGCCGATGCCCAAAGTGCCATTGATGAATCCAGTGCAAGACCATCTTCAATGATTGAGGCATCAAGTCCTGCTTTCTGGACTGCCAATGAGCCAGACTGGATGTGGGGTATCATAATCAATGAGGATGATGACGTGGTACAAACCGGTCTTGTGAACTATCCGTCCCACATGGGCTCATTCAATTACGGTTACAATCAGTATAACGGCGGACGCCGTATTAATAAGGCTCTATACAACTCCATAAGCAGCACCGATGTTCGTAAGGGATGGTGGCTGGATACCGACTACTATTCGGCCAATCTGAACGATGATCAATTGAATTACATCTGGCAAAATGGTTTTGAACCATATACACAGGTCAAGTTTGCCCCTTACGACAATGTACTTGGAACAGACATCAATGCCAATGATATTCCTTTGATGCGAATTGAAGAGATGTATCTCATTCTTGCCGAAGGTCAAGCCATGAGTGGCTCAACCGCTCAGGCCAGATCTGTACTGGAATCTTTCATCAGGACATACAGGGATTCTGCATACGTATGTCCCGATGTAGCCGGAACAGAATTGCAGGATGAGATATGGAGACAGCGCAGGATCGAGCTGTGGGGCGAAGGTCTTTCATGGTTTGACATAATGAGACTTGGCAAGGATCTTGACCGTCGCGGTGCCGGTTATCCTGACACAGATTTCGTATTCAACATTCCTGCCGGAAGTGATATCCTCCTGTGGACAATCCCTATGAGAGTAATAAACTCCAATCCACTCATATCAGAGGATGACAACAATCCCCAGGCAGATGCTCCGCAACCGGTCGAAGATTTTCAGCCGGGTAACTAATAAGCAAAGCCTTCCGGAAATGATCCGGAAGGCTTTGCTGTATTCTGACGGTTATTACAATCTCTTATTTCAAGAGGTTTCCCAGAATTGAGCGGGTAAGCGTGCGGGTGGCGGTTGATGTGGCAGTGCCGATGGCCTTGTTGGCGATGCTCTTGCCGTCAGTCTTGGTCTTGGTTTTCTTGCCGGTTATCTTATTGGCTACCGATGTGCCCACGCTACGGCTTACCGATGATATGGCAGCACCTACTGCTGCGGCAAATATCTTTGAGCCCAGTCCGCTGGATTTCTTCTCCTTGGCGGGTTTGTCAGCCTTGGTTTCCTTAGCCGCCTTGCGCTGATTGCGTTCCTCCTCCTGAGCTGCGGCCTCAAGCTCGGCCTGCTGACGTTCCGACTCTTCCAGCAGAACCTCAAATGCACTCTCGCGGTCAATCACCCGGTCATACTTGCCGAACAGCCTTGAAGCATTGATGGCCTGTTTGCGCTGTGACTCGCTTATGGCACCTATCTGGCTGAGCGGGAACAGTATTCTGGCGCGCTGAACCATCGCGGGAATACCCTTCTCATCCAGGAATGAGACAAGAGCCTCGCCTGTACCAAGTTCCATTATGGCGTCCTCGGTCTTGAAAGCAGGATTGGCGCGGAATGTCTGGGCGGCGGTACGTACGGCCTTCTGGTCCTTTGGGGTATATGCACGCAGGGCATGCTGAACGCGGTTACCCAACTGGCCAAGGATATTCTCCGGAATATCGGTGGGGCTTTGGGTTACAAAATACACACCTACCCCCTTACTGCGGATAAGGCGTACCACCTGCTCTATCTTGTCAACCAGCGCCTTTGATGTATCTTCAAACAGAGTGTGAGCCTCATCAAAGAAGAACACCAGACGCGGCAGATCCAGGTCACCCACCTCAGGCAACTGGGCATACAGGTCCGACAGCAACCAGAGAAGGAATGTGGAGTAGAGCTTGGGGTTAAGCATCAGGCGGTCTGCCGCCAGCACGTTCATCACGCCGCGCCCCCCTTCTGTCTGCATAAGGTCAAAAATATCGAATGACGGCTCGGCAAAGAATATCTCGCCTCCCTGATTCTCAAGTGTAAGCAGTGCACGCTGTATGGCACCGATGCTGGCCGAACTCACGTTTCCGTAAGTGGTGGTCAACTCTGATGCGTGCTGCGCTACATAGTTTAGCATGGAACGCAGGTCTTTCATATCTATCAGAAGCAGACCGCGTTCATCGGCTACACGGAACACGATATTGAGCACTCCCTCCTGAACTTCGCTCAATCCAAGCAGACGGGAGAGCAGTTGCGGTCCCATATTTGATATGGTGGTGCGCATGGGATGACCCTGCTCACCGAATACGTCAAAGAAACGTACCGGGCACTTTTCAAACTGTGGGTTTTCAATCCCGAACTCGGCGCAGCGTTTCTCAATGAATCCGCTCATGGCTCCCGGCTGGCTGATACCGCTCAGGTCACCTTTCATATCGGCCATGAAGCAGGGTACACCGGCCTGGCTGAAAGTCTCGGCCAGCACCTGCAGGGTCACGGTCTTTCCGGTACCGGTTGCACCGGCTATCAGTCCGTGACGGTTGGCCATCTTGCCGCATATTGAAATCGGTCCCTCTGGCCCATGGGCTACATACAGTCCTTTGTCGTTACTGAACATGTTGTTGAATTTTATTGCTACGATTATTAACTATTTACGTACTCTCACCCGTTTTTCCGGTATTTACGATGCCGATGCTGACCTCGTAAAGCAGATATATAGGCAGAGTTACGATTGTCAGCGTGAATATATCGGTTGTAGGAGTTATTATCGCTGCGATGATGAGGATTACCACAATGGCGTGGCGCCGGTATTTCTTCATGAAGGCGGCGTCTATGATGCCCAGTTTGCCCAGGAACCATGCCAGGATGGGCAGTTCAAAGAGGATTCCCATAAGCAGTGTCAGGGTAATAAGCAGGTCTGTATAGGATTCCAGCGTTATTACGTTGGGAATGCTCTCACTTACCTGATAAGTGCCCAGGAACCTGAAGGCAAGCGGGAAAATTATCAGATAATCCAATACTATTCCCGTCATGAAAAGAATGTAAGACCATACTATAACCTTGGTTGAGCTGCTGCGCTCGTTCTGATGCAGGGCCGGACTTACAAAACCGAATATTGCATAAAGCGTATATGGCAGAATAACCACCAGACTGGTGTAGAAAGCCATTTTCATATGTATCATGAACTGTGCAGTCAGCGTTGTACTGAACAGGTCCACACTGAAATCGCGCAAGGCCGATGCATCCACACCCATATAACCAGCTACAGAAGATATCCACCGGTACAGGATAAAATCCGGAGTGCTTGGTGCCAATATCAGTCTGAAAAGCGGCTCCTTGAAACAGAACGCAACGATAAACCCCGCCACTGCAACGGCGAGGACACGCAGGATCACATCCCGGAGAGCGTCCAGATGGTCCCAGAAAGTCATAGGCTTATCGTCGGGAGCAGCCATGACGTAACAACAGGATTACTTGGACTGGGTCTCAGCGTCCTTGGAAGGCTCCTTTGCGGCGGTCTCATCGGCGGCAGGAGCGTTTATCTCCTTCTCAACCTCCTTCATACCCTCCTTGAAGTTCTTTACACCCTTACCCATACTCTTCATGAGTTCGGGAATACGCTTGGCCCCGAAGAGGAGCAGAAAAATAAGAACTATAAATATAATCTCACCGGTTCCAAGACCCAGAAGCAGAGGAGTCAGTTTCATAGCCAAATACCTTTATTTAGTTTTTGACAAAAGTAATTATTTGTTTTGAAACAGGTTGGATTAGCCACATAAAATGATTAATATTGCACTTTAAAATATCAATTATGGAGGAGAAAGATTTCTTTATAACCGGAATCCAGCAAGTGGGCGTAGGCACCACATCAGTATATGATTCATGGAAGTGGTTCATCAACATGTTCGGAGTTGATATACGCGTGCTTGAGGATGACACTGTGGCAGAGCGCATGCTTCCGTATACAGGCGGACATCCGCGCAAGCGCCATGCTGCCATCGCCGTAAGCCTTCAGGGTGGCGGCGGATTCGAGATATGGCAGTATTCGGAGCGCAAGCCCAAGCCGGTGGATTTCCAGATACAGGTGGGAGACCTGGGCATTTTCTGCGCCAAGGTCAAGTGCCGCAACACCGAGCGCGCCCACAAGTACGCATCGGAGCGTTGGGACAAGGTAAGTCCCATAGTCACAGCCCCCGATGGCTCCAGGACATTCTATATCACTGACCCTGAGGGTAACTGGTTCCAGGCCGTGCAGGATGACTATCTGCTGCTTGATGAGGGTAAGGAGTTTGGCGGAATGATAGGCTGCATGATTGGTGTGACCGATATGGACAAGGCCCGCACGGTATATTCGGACATTCTTGGTTACAACAAGGTTATCTATAACGAATACGGCCATTTTGATGACCTCAAGCCTCTGGCCGGCGGTGACGGAGAGTTCCGTCGCACGCTGCTCAAATGGTCACAACCCAACAAGGGTGCATTCTCTCCAATATTCCCCACCGGTTACATAGAGCTGGTACAGTGCCGTGACCGCGAGCCCCGCAAGATATTTGAGGGCCGCTACTGGGGAGATCCCGGATTCATCCAGATATGCTTTGACGTGACAAATATGGATGCCTTGGGCAAGTGGTGCGCCGACCACGGACACCCATTCACAGTTGACAGCTGCCCCGACGGCAAGCAATTCGCCATGGGTGACGCATCCGGCAGGTTCACATACATAGAGGATCAGGACGGCACCCTGATTGAGTTTGTGGAGACCTACCGTATATCGGTAGCCAAGAAACTGGGCTGGTATATAAACCTGCTCTACCGCAATCGTGAAAAGCCACTTTCAAAGCTGCTGTTCCGCGCCATGAAGATGAACCGCAAGAAGTTTTGACACAGGTAAACAATGGGAAATCTTATTGATATCATCAAGTCCGATGTCCGGTTTGAGGACTCGCTCAAAGCTTGTATGAACTGCGGTATATGCACGGCCATCTGCCCTGCCGCCGAGTTCTACGACTATGACCCCCGCCGCATATGCGATACCGTACAGCGCGGTGATGAGGAGCAGATAGAGAAGCTTCTGCGCTCTGACACCATCTGGTACTGCGGCCAGTGCATGTCGTGCAAGCCCCGCTGCCCGCGCGGCAATATACCCGGAGCGGTAATCAACATACTGCGTAAGGTATCGCAGGATATGGGATATTACAAGGACAGTCACATGGGCCGACAGCAGGTTGACCTTATGGCCGGCATTGGCGATAACATCCTGAACATAGGTTACTGCGTGCATCCCGATGTAGTATTCCCCGAGAAGCACCCCGAGCAGGGACCCGTATGGGAGTGGTATATCAAGAACATCAAGGCCGTAGCCCCCAAGTTCGGTGCAAACTATCATGGCAAGGGTGCCGGTGCATTGCGAGAGATATCACCGGAGACAATGGAGGAACTCCGCAATATTTTCAAGGTTACCGGAGGAATGGATTTCCATGACTCCATAAAAAACGGTCCTCACAATGAATAAGTTCGGATTCGCCATCAAGACTCCAAGATCGGAGAACATGGATAAGGTTTCGCTGGAGCGTTACCATCTGCTGCTGGACCGTGAGCCGTCATTCAAGCGCTGTTTCCAGTGCGGATGCTGCAGTGCCACATGTTCGGCCCGACAGTTTACCGATTTCAGCATACGTCGCATACACACCTCTTTCCGCCGCGGCGAATACGACGGGCTGGATGAACAGCTCAAGAAATGCATGCTTTGCGGCAAATGCACTCTGGTCTGCCCGCGCGGGGTAAACCTCAGGTCACTGATTATAAATATGCGTCAGATCCTTGACGAAACTAAATAGTAAGACTGGATGAAGATTCACGCATATCCATACAATGATTTTGTAATACCGTTCCTTATAGGCACGATACTTCTGTTTGCCATCATCATCTACAAATATATCCGGTGGATAAGGAAGTTCAGTCCGGAGCAGCGCAAGGTGATACGCGGCAACTGGTACTCATGGAAGATTTTCCCTGCAATCTGGGAGATGATTCGCGAGGGATTACTCCATGTCCGCATACTCAAGAAGAATATCCTGCTGGGTATCATGCACCAGGCATTTGCACTGGGCTGGTTCCTGCTTATAGTGGTGGGTGCCGTAGAGAGCCGTGACGCCTTCTACACCATGCAGCACGAGCAGTCAATCGAGGCTGTCAATGAACTACGGCAGCAGAACGGCTGGCACATCTACAACACCGGTGAGGACAAGAACCCAGAGTACCTGAACCAGCGCCGCTACCGTGTTGAGACCGAGGACGGCATAGCCCGAATCCATTATCACCGCCCGTTCTACGTAGGCATATTCTACCGTTACTTTGTACATAAGGCACCGGCATCGTTCCGTCAGCATAAGGCCTACTCCGACCTTATGGATGCGTTGCTGCTCTACGTATTCCTGGGCCTGACGATGGCTTTCATCAAGATATTCTGGTCTAAGATTCTGGGAATGCGCCGCACCACCAAGCATACCATCATAGATCGGTTCTCAAAGTTCTCGCTGTGGATGATATTCCCCATGCGACTGCTTGCCGAGTCCATTACTGCATGTCTGTACGGCAACGGAGGATTCTTTACACAGGCTGTGGGCAACCTGTTCGACCCCATGATTGTACGCGGCATGGAGACATCGGTCTGGATGCTCTATTCGCTCATGCTGGGTGTATTCTTTGTGACCATGCCGTTCACCCGATACATGCATATATTTACGGAGTTGTTTCTTATTTATTTCCGTAAGATAGGAGTACGTGAGGAGACCGCAAAGACAGGTTACACGCTGTTTGAACTCAACGCATGCTCACGTTGCGGTGTGTGCATATCGGGCTGTCCCATTGACAAGGTGCTTGAGAACCACGAGATTCAGTCTGTCTATCTTATCCGCAGCCTGCGCAACCAGGAGCGCGGCAGCCGTCTTAAGATGATTGCCGACAACTGCCTTATGTGTGACCGATGCACGGTAGACTGCCCCGTCGGCATAGACCTGAGCGCCCTACGCCGCCAGACTCGCGCCAAGGGAGAAATCGATACATCCGGCAATTACGTATATCTGGACAAGAAACAGACTTCGTTCAACGCCATAGGCCGTGTTGCATACTTTGGTGGCTGTATGTCACATCTTACTCCCGGCATAACCGAGTCCATGGAGCGCATATTCACCGCTGCCGGCCAGAAATACTGGTACATGGACAAGCTGGCCACCATATGTTGCGGCCGTCCGCTGCAGCAGCAGGGATTCACCACACAGGCTGCCGAATTGCGCCGCAAGAACACGGACCTGATAGAGAAATCGGGGGCCACCATGCTGGTAACTTCCTGCCCTATCTGCTACCAGTCATTCAAGAAGGAGTACAACCTTAACATACCCGTTGTACACCACACCGAGTATATAGACATGCTGATTAAGCAGGGCCGTCTCAAGGTCCGTCACGATGACCGCAAGGTATCATATCATGACCCGTGTGAACTGGGCCGCGGCTGCGGAATCTATGATGAGCCGCGCAATGTCCTGAGCGCCGTGACCAACCTTCAGAAAACCCGTTACCAGCGTGAAAAGAGCGTATGCTGCGGATTCAATCTGGGCGATACCAAACTCAGCATTGAGCAGCAGACCAAAATAAGGAACGCATCGCTTGAGAATCTTACCAGCAAGCCGGTCGATGCCATAGCAACCGCCTGCCCCATGTGTAAGAAGGCGTTCCAGCATGCCACTAACGACTATCCTGTAAGAGATATAGCCGAGATTGTGGCAGAGAACCTTATAAACTGACAAGATTATGAACCGTTTTTGGAACGAATATCAGAAGGCCATAGCTGACGACCATTACTTCTATGAGCGCAGCTGTATACGTCAGACCTTTTTCCCAGGCTCCGAGACCGCATTCCTGCGTATGCTCCGTGAAGAGTTGAACAAGGACATCTTTGATGATTTCCGTCAGCACACCTGCACCGGCATAGGTTATCATACCGATGTGGTTCCCCTTGAGACCACGATGACCGTGGTGGCCCGCCTGTTCTCACTTATGACCGAGCACGGCTATGAGAACTACGTACCCTCTTGCGTAACATCGTTCGGCGTATTCACCGAGATGTGCCATATGTGGCAGGAGCATCCCGAGCTCTTGGAAAAGACCCGTGAGAACCTCTACAAGGCCTGCAAGCGTGAGTTCAACATCCCTAAGAACATAGCCCACCCGTCGGACGTGATCTATCATTTCCGCAATGAGTTGGCCCAGAAGATGAAATACCGTCTGGTAAACCGCTTTACCGGCCGTCCTCTCAAGGTAGTTGAGCACATAGGCTGCCACTACGCCAAGATATTCCCCGACAAGGGCATAGGTAAGGCTGAATTCCCTTACGTACTGGCAGGTATGATAGAGGCATGGGGCGGAGAGGTTGTGGATTATCCCGAGCGCCGTCACTGCTGCGGATTCGGATTCCGCCAGTATCTGGTTCAGGAGAACCGCGGCTACTCAGTATCCAACACCAAGAAGAAACTGGAGTCCATGGAACCGTATGAGCCGGATTTCATTGTATCCAACTGTCCCGGCTGCTCCATGTTCCTGGACCGCTGGCAGTACACCATAGCCGAGATGGAGCACAAGACCTATGACCGTGAAGGTTACGGCATACCCGTACTCACCTATGAGGAGATGGCCGGTCTTCTGCTGGGATATGACCCGTGGGAACTGGGTCTGCAGATACATCAGGTACAGGCCGAGCGCCTGCTTGACAAGATAGGCATTCCGTATGACCCCAAGGCCAAGTACAGAGCAGCCGACGGCAAGATACTGCGTGCCCCGGAGAAACCCGAGAACCTTTTAGTCTAAGTTTGATTATGAAAAAAGTCGCAATAATAGGAGCCGGCCCCGCCGGTATAGAGGCCGCATCAGTACTGGCCAGGAATGGTATTGAGGTAACCCTTTTTGAAAAGTCCGAGACTCCGCTCAAGAATATCCAGGACAAAGCATTCCTGTTCCCCAACTTCCAGGCAGCACAGGAGATAGCCGATGATCTGAGCGGCAAGCTCCTGGCCGACGGCATCACAACCGTGTTCGGCGTAGAGATAACAGACCTCAAATGGCTGGGAACCGAGTGGAAACTCATTGACAGCAAGGACCAGACATACGTGACCGATGCCGTACTCATAGCCACCGGTTATCAGGTATTCGATGCCCACCGCAAGGAGGAACTTGGCTACGGCATATACAAGGGCGTAATCACATCACTTGATATGGAGCAGATGATCAAGCACGGCAAGATACTCAACGCCAACGGCGATGAGCCCAAGCGTATAACATTCCTGCAATGCGTAGGCTCCCGTGACGAGAAGAGCGGCAACCACTACTGCTCCAAGATATGCTGCGTAACAGCCGTAAAACAGGCCATCGAGGTCCGCAAGCAATTACCCAAATGTGAAGTATCTGTGTTCTACATGGACCTCAGGATGTGGGGACAGGGATTTGAGGAGATGTATCGTACATCCCAGGAGAAATACGGCGTAAGTTTCGTGCGCGGACGCATATCGGAAGCTGCCGCCACGTTTGATGGCCGTGTGCAACTCAAGAGCGAAGACACCCTGATGGGCCTGCCCCTTAAGATGACCACCGATCTTCTGGTACTCATGGTAGGTATGGAGGCATCATGCGGCACCAAGGCATTGGGCAAGTCGTGCGGTATCAGCGGAGATTACGGATTCATCAGATCAGTCAACCCGCATCTTTATGACAACGAAACCGGTAAGCCCGGTCTGTTTGCCGCAGGTACCTGCAAACGTCCGTTGAGCATATCAGACTCAATCAACGACGCCCGATCGGCTGCACTTGCTATAACAGATTACCTTAACAGTCTTAATAAGGAGAAATAAAAAAAACCTTGCGTTTGCAAGGTTTTTTTATTCATGATCATTTCATTCGCCACCAATCAAAGTTAAACATATCCTTTTCCGGACCTGTAAACACGAAATAAAGGTCATGTACTCCGCGGATACGGCGCTTGAACTTGCTGGTATACGTCTTGAATTCAAATTTTCCTCCTGAAGGGATTACTGATATCACGGCCTGAAGCGGACCTTCCGGACTGTCCAGTCTGACCTCCATGCATCCTATCCCGTCCGAAGCAATTGATGCCAGGAACTTTTTTGCACCTTTCTTTCCGAAATCAACACCACGAAGAAGTATGTATTCACCATTGTCTATACCATGGACGTACATGTTTCTGGGGTGGTAACCGGTCTCATCGTCATATTCATAATCAGTACTCAGGTATGATGTCTTGAGTCCATAGCCCCAAGCCATGGTCTCGGCCTCCACCCTACGGTAAGGATCAAAAGCTTTTACCTGCTCCACGACATTGTCTATGAAATACGGAACCTCCTGTATGGTACCGTCCTCATTATAGTGCATCTCAGCCATCGAAACCGAACGCTGTTCGGCATGGGCGAATGTCTTAAGATGCATTATGTCATAATTAAGACCGAAAACATAGCTTTTACCCTTGAATTCAATGATTCCGGGATGGTTGCCGCGTGTACGTACAGTATGGTCCATTATATGACCTTTGTACTCCCAGGGACCCTCAGGACCGTCACTCATGGCATATCCGATACCCTCGGGGCAGCATGTCGATGCAAATGCCAGATAATAGTGTCCGCCATGTTTCCATATCCATGGACCTTCCTGATAATCCTCAATCTTGGGATGCTTAACGATAGGACCTGCAAGCGATATCATATCCTTACCCAGTTTTACGGAGTAAAGATTGGGGTTACCCCAGTACATGTACGCCTGCCCGTCATCATCAATCAGCACAGTGGGGTCAATGTCATCCCAATGCTCCTTCTGCCATACCAGAGGCTCACCCAGAGGATCAGTGAATGGCCCGTAAGGGGTATCTGATACCAGCACGCCTATTCCATGACCGTGTATGGGACAGTACATATAATACTGGCCGTTAGCCTCGACCACCTGCTCTGCCCAGGCTCCGTTGTTGCCATCGTAGTATTTAAAATCATCAAGTGACGCTACGGGCCCGAAGTCCTGCCAGTTTTTCAGGTCCTCCGAAGTATAAAGCAGCCAGTCAAACATCTGGAAGCCACGTGCACCGTCATTATCGTGAGTCGTATAGAGATAAACCTTGTCACCTATCACCACAGGTGCGGGATCGGCGGTAAAGCGGGTCTGTACCAAAGGCATGTTGGCTTGTGCGTTGAACTGCCACCAGTCAAGGGTAAACGGTTTCTCGGACTCACAGCTGAACTTGATATATACGTCATGAACGCCCTTTACGTCCGTATCTATCAGATATGTGAACGCTGCGGTACGGAAACCTGCATTGTCGGTATTTACCGGAACCTTGCAGAACGGCTCTCCATCCATATTGTCAGTGTAGAACTCTATGGTTCCCTTGCCTTTCTGCTCGCCAACCACAACCACAACGGCTTTCTGGCCGCAGTCCTTGAAATCAACAGAACGTACGCGGATCCAGTCACCGTCATCGATATCGGTGACAAAATGGTCACGTCCTGCACGACGGTCAACCTTAAGTCCGCGTGACTCTGCCTGAGTCTCGGCCTCAACGCGGGTGTACGGATCCAGGTTCTTGACCGGAGTCACTACGCCCTCCTTGGTAAATTTCATGAACGGGAACGTGCCGTCTTCATTCCACTTGAACTCCTCCACGCAGGCGCTACGGTTGTAACCTCCGCCACCGGGCAGACCGCCGTTATGGTAGAACATAAAGTCACGGCCCTTGAAAGTGATGTTTCCGCCATGTATGGTAAAACTGTTCTGAGCCTCATCCATTATGCGGCCACGGTATGTCCAGGGGCCGTTTATGGTGGGAGCGGTTGAGTATGCCATATGCTCGGGCACGCCGCCGGCAGGATATGATATATAATAGGTTCCGTTACGTTTCATCACCCAGGGACCCTCCTCATACTGGGTCATCATCTCGTTCTGGCCCTTGGCCCAGTTCATCTTGCTCTGCAGTTCACCAAAGCACTCGGGATCATGATAGCCGGGGACCTCCTGCCAGCCGTTCTTGAACGATACCATATCATCATTCAGTTCTCCGTACCAGAGGCCCTTGTTGCCCCAGAACAGATATGCACGGCCGTCATCGTCAATAAATACGGTTGGGTCAATGAATCCGAATCCTTCGGCCAGCGGGCCGCCTATGGCATCGGTCCAGGGTCCCTGCGGATCATCGGCCACGGCTACTGCCAGGGCGTCACCGCCGGTAGCCTTGTTGCAGCATACGTACCAGTACCATTTTCCGTTGCGCTCAACGCCCTGACAAGCCCACGCGCGCTGTCCCTGACGGGCCCATTTGAAAGTGGCGGTTGTTACCTGGGTGCCCAGATAGGTCCAGTTGACCATATCCTCGGTGCTGAAAAGCATCCAGTCCTTCATGTTGAAGTCACGGTTGCGGCCGTCCTCATCATGATCTGTAAAAAGATAGACCTTGTCACCGTAAACGAACGGCGCAGGATCAGGTGTAAAGACAGTGCTGATAATAGGGTTCTGGGCCGATGCCAGAACGGGCAGCATAGCCGCCAAGGTCAGTAATTGTTTGATAGTTTTCATAAGTTTAAGGATATTGATTTTTAGTCTTTGCAAAAGTTTATCAGTTCGCGGTAAAGCCGTTGTACCGGAAGGCCCACCACATTGAAATAACTACCCTCTATAGCCTCCACTCCAACATAGCCTATCCACTCCTGGATGCCGTAGGCTCCGGCTTTATCCATAGGCAGGCCGCTCTCTACGTAGCTGTTTATCTCATCATCGGTAAGATTGCAGAACCTTACCTTGGTGGTTACTGCAAAACTGCGTTCCTTACGGGCAGTCATCAGCGTTACACCGGTAATCACATCATGCCAGCGGCCGGAAATCAGACGCAGCATACGGCAGGCATCGGCCTTATCGGCAGGCTTGCCCATAACCTCTCCGTCCACATATACAATGGTATCGGCCGTAATGACAAGTTCATCGGGGCCGATAAGCGGTCTGTAGGGCGTGGCTTTCTCACGCGATATGTAAAGCGGAATCTCCTCACCCTTAAGACTGTGCGGCCAAGACTCGTCGATGCCGCTTATCACCTTTACGGTAAAGTCCAGTCCCAGTCCCGCCAGAAGTTCACGGCGGCGGGGCGAGTTTGACGCCAGTATTATCTTGTACGGGAGCTCCATTGTTTACCAGCCGAATGCATGTTCATCCTTCATCCACTTGCCCTGAACCTTGAGAACCTGCTCCAGCACATCGCGCACGCAGCCCTCACCGCCTTTGCAGGGCGAAATGTACTTGCACAGTGACTGAATCTCAGGGCAGGCGTCGGACGGACAGCAGGGCAGTCCGCACTGGCTCATTACCTGCCAATCCGGGATATCATCACCCATATAGAGTATCTCCTCACGTTTCAGGTCATACTTGGCCTTGAACTCGTTGAAGTCATTAATCTTTATGCTTGAGCATATGTATACATCCTTTATACCCAGACCCTCATAGCGCTTGCGCACCTCCTCTACGCGGGCACCGGTTATGATGCACAGGTGCAGGCCCATCTTTACGGCCAACTGCATGGCGTATCCGTCCTTTACGTTTACCGTACGCACCGGATCGCCGCTGGGTGAGAGGCTCATTACCGGTTTGCTCAGCACGCCGTCCACATCAAATATCAGGGCGCGGATGGAGTTAAGGTCGTAGTTTATCATTTCAGGTCCTTGTTTATGTCAATAGAAATCAGTCTGTACAGCGCGGCATACCCGGGATAGTCCTTGAGCAGCTCCAGATGCTCGTTTATCACCTTGCGGTCGCCACGTACGGCAGGGCCGGTCTGGGCGTCCTGCGGACTCATGGTCTCCACCTTGCGGGCGGTCTCACGAACCAGCGGCAGCATCACGCGGAAAGGTACTCCCTCCGTGGCCAGCAGCTTATCGGCAATAGCGTACATATGGTTGCTGAAATTGCATGTAAACACCGCAGCGACATGCAGTTTCTTGCGCCCTGTCGAACTCAGTTCAGCAACCCGGCCCGAAAGGTCCGATGCAAGCGTCTTTACGGTTTCCAGTTCTGCAGCATCTGAGCCCTCTACGAATACCGGGACCTGAGGCCAGTCAATCTGTGCACCTTTGGAGAATGTCTGCATAGCGTAAAGCACACCGTAACGTCCGGCTCCTGCGTCTTTCCAGATACCCATAGGTATGCTGCCGGCAGTGTGTAGGAACAGGGCGTTCTCCCTACCCTTCACTATGGCCGGAGCCAATCGGGCAAGAGCGTCATCGGTAAGCATTGTAAGATAGACATCGGCCATGGGAAGGCTCTGCAGGCTGTCCGTTGCGGGAGCGCCCAGAGCATCAGCCAGCTCACGCGCATTGGCCATGGTGCGGCTATAGACGCAAGCAATGGTATGCCCCGCAGCCTTGAGTTGCGGTCCCATACATGTGGCTACGCGGCCCGATCCTATCAATGCTATCCTCATCTGCTCAGAACTTTTCCTTGTGAACCTTGGTCCACTCTATCTTGTCATCCTCGTACGGTTTGCGGTCCATATTCTTGTAACCCACGCCCACAATGCACTCCGGCTCATACTGCTCAGGGATGCCCAGCAGCTCCATCAGGGTCTGTTTGGTGCTCTTGCCGTCAGCATCGGCCCTGCCGCGCATATGGCACCAGCAACTGCCCAACCCCAGGTCCTCGGCCTGCAGCTGCATATCGATTGCGGCAATTGAGCAGTCCTCTATCCAGCAGTCACTCTTGGATGGATCACCCAGCACTACCACAGCAAACGCAGCCTCGGCAAGAAAACCCGACCCCATGGCACGGCACTTGGAGAGATTCTCAAGCATAGCCGGATCCTCAACGGTTACAAACTCCCATCCGCGGTTGTTCTTGGCGGTGGGTGAAATCAGGGCCGCACGCAGAATGGTGCGTTTCTGTTCCTCAGTCAGTTTCTCAGCGGTAAACTTCCGCATACTCCGCCTATTGGCTATCAAATCACTGAATTTATCCATTCCGTTTCTGTTTATCAGTGCGAATATAGTAAGAAAAACCCGTTCAAATTATACTTTAGCCCGATATTTTACGTTTAGACAATTGAATGAAACATAAGTTAATTTTGTTGCTGGCCGTCTGCATGGCGTTACCCGTGCAGGCTCGTCGTGTATATATCCACGGACGAGTCTTTGACGAGGCTGGAGAGCCGGTAGAGTTGGCTACCATCAACGAGGAGCAAACCCTTCACTCTGCCATGACAAACCTCAAAGGCGAGTATTCATTCACAGTCAACACCCGCAATGACACCCTCAACCTTGTTTTCCGCATGATTGGCCACGAGACCCGCCGGCGCACTCTGATAAATCCTGCGGATACGGTAAGGCTGGATATGCTTCTCCCTACCACGAACTACACCCTCCAGAACGTCGATATAAACGCAAACCGTAACCGCACGGATGGAATGCAGGACATCAGGGCTGAAGGCTTAAGATTCAACGCGGATGCAAACGGAGGCTCAGTTGAATCCATTATAACCACTCAGGCCGGAGTCAGCACCCACAATGAACTTAGCAGCCAATACAATGTACGTGGCGGCAACTTTGACGAGAACAGCGTCTATGTAAACGGCACGGAGATACTGCGTCCGCTACTGGTACGTGCCGGACAGCAGGAGGGATTGAGTTTCATAAATCCTGACATGGTTGAGTCCATAAGTTTCTCAACCGGAGGATTCAGCGTTGCATACGGCGACAAGATGTCATCGGTCCTGGACATAACATACCGCAAGCCCAAGGGATTGGAATCCGTTCTGACAGCAAGCCTGCTCGGTGCAAGCGCCTATATAGGGACAGGCAGTGACAGGTTCAGTTTTTCAGGAAGCGTACGATACAAGACCACAACCTACCTGCTGGGAACATTGGACACCAAGGGAGAGTATGATCCGTCATTCCTGGATTACCAGACATACATGTGCTGGACACCCGATACAAAATGGGAGATCGGACTCATCGGCAATGCCGCGGTCAACAGTTACAATTTCCGTCCCATAGACCGCTATACCACTTTCGGGACAGCAAAAGACCCAAAAAGTTTCAAGGTCTATTACGAGGGTTGGGAGCGGGACCGTTTCAATACACTTTTCGGAGCCCTGGATATCAAACGCAAAGATGAGTACTCTGTCTACAGATTCAATCTTTCGGCATTCAACAGCCGTGAAAGCGAATCTTTTGATATATTGAGCCAATATTGGCTGAATGAAAGCGACGCCAGTGAGAGCATGGCTGTAGGATCATTCATGGAGCACACCCGGAACAGGCTTAAATCAACGGTCTTGACTGCAGCTTTAAAAGGCACACACTACACCGACATTGCCGGAAGCATCGGCTGGGGCATGGAATACCGTCACGAGACCGTAAATGACCACATGCGCGAATGGGAGATGCGAGACTCGGCCGGTTATACCCTTCCCTACACACAGACAGGACCGATGCAGATGATATATTCGTTAAAGTCCAACCACGGGATATCAAGCGGCAAAGTATCCGCATACATCCAGAACACTTACCGTTTCAATACCGGCATCGGTCTGTTTACACTGAACACCGGAGTCAGGGCATCTTGGTGGAGCTGGAATAGAGAAACCACATTCAGCCCACGTCTGATGATGGGTTTCAATCCAACTTTCAACGAAAACCTGACATTCCGACTATCGGCTGGCGTCTATTATCAGACCCCATTCTATAAGGAAATCAAGGACACGGTCAATACGGGAGGAATCTGTCTAGTCAATCTCAACAGGGATATAAGAGCCCAGCGTTCCATTCAGTTTGTCCTGGGCGGAGACTATGACTTCCAGGTCTATGACAGACCTTTCAAGTTTACGACTGAATTATATTACAGAAAACTTGACCGGCTTATTCCATACAATGTTGAGAATGTAAGAATCATTTACTACGGCGAAAACTGTGCTCACGGTTATGCCGCAGGCATTGACATGAAGCTTTACGGTGAGTTCGTGCCGGGTACCGCATCGTGGATTACATTCTCGCTCATGAACACCCGTGAGAACATAGGCGGCAAGTGGCTGCCCCGCCCCACGGACCAACTTTACAACTGCTCATTATACTTTACAGACTATTTTCCGCGCAGGGAGAGCTGGAAGATGTCACTGCGCTGCTCATTGGCCGACGGTCTGCCTTTCGGCCCCACTCACAGCGGCCGCGAGAAACAGGTGTTCCGCGCCCCCGCATACAAGCGTGTGGACATCGGTCTGTCTTATAAGGTCTTTGATTACAGCAAGCATCCGCACATTTACGGCAAGTCAGGATTTTTCAATAGCATCTGGATAGGGGCAGACGCTCTCAACCTGCTTGGCATCAACAACGTCAACTCATACTACTGGATAACCGATATCCAAAACACCCAATACGCCGTCCCCAACTACCTGACCGGCCGCCAGCTCAACCTCCGCCTCATCGCCAACATCGGCAAATGACACAAATGTGTCCAAACCTGATCCAGGCTATTTTTAGTGATTATTTCCTTTTTATTATAAGGTATATTTAGTACCTTTGTGTGCCTTTATGAAAAAGGCAGTTTTTGTATCCAAACAAGTATAACTAACAATAATTACAAAACAATTATGGAACCATCACACATTGAGCATCTCGGCATCGCCGTTACCTCTCTGGAGGAGACAATGCCTTTCTTTGAGTTTTTAACCGGCAGCAAGTGCTACAACATCGAGGTAGTTGAGGACCAGAAGGTCAAGACCGCTTTCTTTAAGGTTGGCCAGACCAAGATAGAGCTTCTGGAGCCCACAAGCCCCGAGTCAACAATAGCCAAGTTCATAGAGAAGAACGGCGGCCGTGGCGGCATACACCATGTGGCTTTCAACGTTGAGAGCGTGGCCGATGCACTCAAGGAGGCCGAGGCTGCCGGTATCCGTCTTATCGACGTACAGCCGCGTAAGGGTGCCGAGAACCTGATGATAGCATTCCTGCACCCCAAATCAACTTGCGGCGTGCTGACTGAGATTTGTGAACAACCCAAATAACTTTAATTATACAAAATGGATAACAGCAAGCTTCAGAAGCTGGTAGACAAGCGCGCCCAGGCAATGGCCGGCGGCGGCGAAAAAGCTGTTGAGAAGCATCATGCCAAAGGCAGTTACACTGCACGTGAGCGCATAAACATGCTTCTTGACGAGGGATCATTTGAGGAGGTCGATATGTTCCTGACACACCGTTGCACAGACTTCGGTATGGACAAGAAGGTATTCCTGGGTGACGGCGTCGCCGTAGGTTCAGGTACCATTGACGGCCGTCTGGTTTACGTATTCGCACAGGATGCCACGGTAATAGGCGGTTCACTGTCCGAGACTATGGCACAGAAGATATGCAAGGTCATGGATATGGCCATGAAGATGGGTGCTCCCATCATCGGTCTGAACGATTCGGGCGGTGCACGTATCCAGGAGGGTGCCTGCGCACTGGCAGGTTACGCCGAGATATTTGAGCGCAACATCCTGGCAAGTGGCGTAGTTCCGCAGATTTCAGTCATTTTCGGCCCCTGCGCCGGCGGTGCCGTTTACAGCCCTGCCCTGACTGACTTCATCATGATGACCGAGCAGAACTCTTATATGTTCATTACCGGACCAAAGGTTGTAAAGAGCGTTACCGGTGAGGATGTTACCGTTGAGCAGCTGGGCGGCGCCCGCGTTCACGCCACCAAATCAGGTGTGACACACTTTGTGGCCGCTACTGAGGAAGAGGCCATGCAGGAGATACGCCGTCTCATCAGTTTCATCCCCCAGAACAACATGGAGGAGGCTCCCGTCAAGGAGTGCAAGGATGACCCGGCACGTATAGAGGATGCACTCAACTCTATGGTCCCCGATGATCCCAACAAACCTTACGATATGAAGAACATCATCTACTCTATCGTTGATGACGGTGACTTCATGGAGGTTCATAAGGATTACGCCAAGAACGTGATCTGCGGTTTTGCCCGTTTCAACGGACGTTCAACCGGTATCATTGCCAATCAGCCCAACTGGCTGGCAGGTGTGCTGGACTGCGACGCCTCACGCAAGGCTGCCCGTTTTGTACGTTTCTGCGACGCTTTCAATATCCAGATACTTACCCTGGTCGATGTACCCGGATTCCTTTGCGGAACAGGTCAGGAGTATGCCGGTATCATTGATCACGGCGCCAAGCTGATGTTCGCATACGGCGAGGCTACCGTTCCTAAGGTAACCGTTACTGTACGTAAGTCTTACGGCGGCTCACACATCGTTATGAGCTGCAAGCAGCTGCGCGGTGACCTGTGCTACGCATGGCCCAATGCCGAGATTGCAGTTATGGGTGCCAGCGGTGCCGTAGGTGTTCTTGAGGCCAAGGCTCTCAAGGCCATCGAGGACCCGGAGGAGAAGAAGAAATTCATTGCCGAGAAGGAGGCAGAATATAAGGACAAGTTCGCTTCGCCTTACCAGGCTGCCAACCGCGGTTATATTGACGATGTTATTGAGCCGCGCTACACACGCGCACGCATCATTCGCGGATTTGAGCAGTTGCAGACCAAGCGTCTGACCAACCCGCTCAAGAAGCACAGCAACATTCCACTCTAAAAAAGAGAGTCTATGATGACACCATTAGCAATAAACTGGTCACACGTATGGTTGGTAACCGGACTGGGATTCTGCATGGTCATAGTGCTCCTGGTTGTCCTTATCTTCATTCTTAAACTGCTTGGAGCAGTTATAAGCAGTGCCGTTAAGGCTCCCAAGGAAGCTCAGCCCAAGGCAATAGCCCAGACTCCCGCAGCCCAGGCCGCTCCGGCTGCCACATCGGCCGATGATGACCTGGCCGCCATCGCCATGGCTCTGCATCTGTACTTCAACGGAGTACATGACGTAGAACCTACAGAGATTCATATCAAGAGAGTAGAGCGCTCCGGTTGGAACTCAAAGCTCTACGGAATGAACAACCTGCATCGTTAACAATGAATTGTAGTGCAAGCCGAATGTAGAAGAACCCGTTCTTATACTGAGGCGCAGCCTACAATCTATTAAAAATGAAATTTTTAATGAAAGAGTTTAAGTTTACTATAGACGGCAAGCAGTACAATGCTGCCGTAAATGAACTTGAGGACAATTTTGCCGAAGTTACACTCAACGGCAAGACCTACAAGGTCGAGTTAGAGAAGGAGGAGGCCCCTGCAGCCGCAGCTGTACGCCGTCCCGCCGCTGCTGCCGCTCCTGCAGCCGCAGCTCCCGCCGGACTGTTGACCGTAAAGAGTCCGCTGCCCGGATCAATAGTAAAGGTACTCGTCAAGGCCGGTCAGGCTGTAAAGAAGGGCGATGTACTGCTCACTATGGAATCCATGAAGATGGAGAACAACGTAGCCGCCGAGGCCGACGGTACCGTAAAGGCCATCTATGTAGAGCCCGGCAAGAACGTCATGCAGGATGACAAGCTTCTTGACCTGGAGACAGTTGCCACAGCAGCCGCTCCCGCTGCCGCACCTGCTCCCAAGGCTGCTCCGGCTCCCAAGGCTGAGGCTCCCAAACCCGCTGCACCCAAGGCTGCCGATGTTCCAGCAGGCGGCTATAAGGTAACCAGTCCCCTGCCCGGCTCAATCATCAAGGTTCTGGTAACCGAGGGTCAGGATGTTAAGAAGGGTGACACCCTGCTTACACTTGAGAGCATGAAAATGGAGAACGCCGTAATGGCCGACCGCGACGGTAAGGTAACCAAGATTGCCGTAACCGCAGGTCAGAACGTAATGCAGGAGGACCTGCTCATAGTTCTGGATTAATCATCATTTCAAAAAATTAAAGAAATGGGTGATATTCTGGAATTCTTTGAGCAGATGGGCTTCATGAACATGACCATCCAGCAGGGAATTATGCTCCTTTTGAGTTTCTTCCTGCTGTATCTGGCCATCAAGAAGCAATATGAGCCGCTCCTGCTGCTCCCCATCGCATTCGGTATGCTGCTTACAAACCTGCCCGGCGCGGGAATGTATCATTCAGAACTCTGGGCAGCATTCCTCGATGCCAACAGCCCTGCCTATCACAGCTATGGCACAATCATGCGTGAAGGCGGTCTGCTGGACATTCTCTATATAGGTGTCAAGGCCGGTGTTTATCCGTGTCTGATATTTATGGGCGTAGGTGCCATGACTGATTTCGGTCCGCTGATTGCCAACCCCAAGAGCCTGCTCCTGGGTGCTGCCGCTCAGCTGGGTATATTCCTTACATTCCTTGCAGCCAACTCAATGGGCTTTACCGAGGCTCAGGCCGGCTCTATAGGAATCATAGGTGGTGCCGACGGTCCTACATCTATCTTCCTTACATCAAAACTGGCCCCCGAGCTGCTTGGCCCCATCGCCATTGCCGCTTACTCTTACATGGCTCTTGTTCCGGTTATCCAGCCGCCTATCATGCGTGCCCTGACAACCAAGAAGGAGCGTGCCATCAAGATGAGCCAGCTGCGCCCCGTAAGCAAGACCGAGAAGATCATATTCCCGATTGCCATCACTACCATCGTGGCTCTCATTCTGCCCGATGCCGCTCCTCTGATAGGTTGCCTCATGCTGGGTAACCTTGCCAAGGAGTGCGGTGTTGTGGACCGTCTGAGCAAAACCATGCAGAACGAGCTGATGAACATCGTGGTTATATTCCTGGGTCTTACCGTAGGTGCAACAGCTACAGCCAGTTCATTCCTGGATTGGAGCACAATCAAGATCATGGTTATGGGCGTCGTGGCATTCGGTTGCGGTACCGCAGGCGGTATCCTGCTTGCCAAGCTGATGAACGTATTCTCCAAGGAGAAGATCAACCCGCTTATCGGCTCTGCAGGTGTATCGGCCGTTCCTATGGCTGCCCGCGTATCACAGCAGGTAGGTCAGGAGGAGAACCCCAGCAACTTCCTGCTCATGCACGCCATGGGCCCCAACGTTGCCGGCGTTATCGGCTCCGCCGTCGCCGCTGGAATTCTCCTCACTATGCTCGGATAATTCCAATTGAGAATTGAGAATTGAAAATTGAGAATTAAAAAAAGGGTTCGGATAATTCCGAGCCCTTTTTTATGTCGCGGGTTTTACGCAGGTTCTGCGTATTAATTCTCAATTCTCAATTTTCAATTCTCAATTTAAGGAATTACCACAGTAGGTTTAAAAGTCTTAGCCTCCTCCGGGGTAACCTGAGCGTAGGCGATGATTATGACGGTGTCGCCGATTGAGACCAACCGGGCGGCAGCGCCGTTAAGGCAGATGCACTTGGAGTCGCGCTCACCGCGAATCACATATGTTACAAGACGGGCGCCGTTAGTTACATCAACCACGTGGACCTGCTCGCCGTCAATGATGCCGGCTGCATCCATCCAGTTGCCGTCAATGGTTATGCTACCTATGTAGTTTATGTTGGCATCGGTCACCTTGACACGGTGCAACTTTGATTTAAGAACTGTAAGTAGCATTATTCCTTGTATTTTATGTTATCAATCAAGCGAACCTTACCGCAGTGAACGGTAACGCAGCCTACTATATAATCGGTAGCATCCCAATTGTCAACAGGCTGCAAGGTGCGGCCGTCGACAATCTCATAATACTCTACCTCCAAACCTTGGTAAGAGTTGATTGTATCAATCACATATTTGCGGGTAGAAGCAAGCGTGTGGTGACGTGCATAGTAGCGGCTCTCAAAGAGAGTGCGTGATATGTTGGCGGCCAGTTTACGCTCAGCCTTGCTCAGAAGCATGTTGCGTGAACTCAGAGCCATGCCGTCCTCCTCACGTACAATGGGGCAGCCCACAATCTCAATCTTGAGATTCAGTTGGCGGACCATCTCACGGATTATGGCCAGCTGCTGGAAATCCTTCTCACCGAAATATGCGCGGTCAGGCTCCACGGCATAGAACAGCTTGCTTACAATCTGAGCCACACCGTTAAAGTGTCCGGGGCGGTTGGGGCCCTCCATCACCTTATCCAGAGGTGTGAAATCAAATGTGCGGGTATCAGGCTCGGGATACATCTCCTCTACCGACGGGGCAAACACATACTGTGCGCCGACTTTCTCAAGCAGCCGGCAATCAGCCTCCATCGTGCGGGGATAGTTATTCAGGTCATTCTTGTCGTTGAACTGTGTGGGATTAACGAAATCGCTCACAACGGTTATGTCATTCTCTGCAACAGAGCGGCGTACAAGCGATGCATGTCCCTCATGCAGAGCCCCCATCGTCGGTACAAGGCCGATACTCTTTCCGGCCTCACGACAAATTTTGAGGTTCTCTTTGAGTTCCTTTACTGTTGTTATTACCTTAATCATAATACATTCGAAAAAGTCCGCAAAATAAGTTATAATTTGTGGGATTTCAAAAGTTTCAGCCAAACTGCTTGCCAAATTCATGTTTTTTTTCTATATCTTTGCATAACAAACTGAAATCATACTTGTATGAGCGAGAAAAAAATCCTTATCATTGCAGATCAGATTTCGCCCTTCGTGGCTCAGACTCCAATGGCGGATTACTGCAGGCAGTTACCTCAAGGTGTCCAGGAATTGGGTAATGACATCAGGACTTTCATGCCCAAGTGGGGCAACATCAACGAACGCCGCAACCAACTGCACGAGGTTATACGCCTTTCAGGAATGAATCTCATCATTGATGACACAGACCATCCGCTCATAATAAAGGTTGCTTCATTGCAATCTGCCCGCATACAGGTATATTTCATTGACAATGAGGATTATTTCCAGAACCGTCTTCAGGTAACCGACAAGGAAGGAGTGGAGTACCCTGACAATGACGAGCGCACCATATTCTTTGCACGTGGCGTGCTTGAAACCGTCAAGAAACTGCGTTGGAACCCGGATATCATCCATTGCCATGGCTGGCTGTCCGCACTGATTCCGCTTTATATCAAGAAGGCTTATCATGAAGAGCCGGCATTCAGGGACTCAAAGGTGGTTTATTCCGTTTACGATCAGGCATTCAGGAATAATTTCAGTGAAAAATATCCCGAAATCATTCCTACCAAAGACATGAAAGCCGGAGACGTCGGATCTTTTGACACTCCGATTGATTACAATTCCGTAATGAAAAAGGCTATTGAGTTCTCAGACGGAGCCATATTCAACCAATCCTCCTGCAATCCCATCCTTTCGGCATATGCCAAGGAGAGAGGGATTCCTACGCTTGAAGGTGACGTTACCTCTCTGGGTCCTGATATCATAAACGATTTCTACAATAAAATCTGATTTTGAGCGATATGAATTTTAAGACGACAGTTTGCAGCCTGTTTGCAGTTCTGTTTCTGATTTCATGTGACGATAATACATCAGGACTGGGAGGCTCTCTCACCCCTCAGGATGATGTGATTACGGTTAAAGATGATTCCTGTTTCGCCGTTTCACGCACAATTCCTGCAGTTGATTCCCTGACAATAATGAGTTCGGTATGCTGTCTCGGACGTTATACCGAGCAGAACAGCGGTGCCACGTTTGAGTCCGGCTATCTCACACAAATCGGTTGTATGGAGAATCTTTATCTGGCAGACTCAGTCTATGGCATAGGTGATCATGTCTTCCCGGAATGGTTTGTAAACAAGGTTGCCGGACAGAAACCTTATTACGCCAATATCAAACTTTATTACAAATATTTCTTCGGAAGTCCCGAAAATTCCATTAAGATAGAAATATTCCCTCTTGACCGGATGATGGATTCCCAGATGCGTTATTACCCTGATATTGATCCCGACCAGTTCTGTGACACCGGTTCAAAGCCGCTTGCAAGTATTACAGTATCAGGAAACAATATGCAGAATCCGGATTCAATCCGGAGCCTGTCCGGTTATTACCCAAGTATTACAGTCCCTCTGCCCGACTCAATAGCAAGATTTATCCTTGAGTCATATTTCGACCCATCCACAAGACACTATTTTGCCGATGCCACATCGTTCATGAACAATGTCTTAAAAGGATTCTATGTCCGTTGCACACAGGGAGACGGGACCATACTTTTTGTGGATCGCACGGTTCTTGAGGTTAACTTCAAGTTCATCGGAACTGATAAGAATGATGAACCGACAGTCGAGTCTCTGATGGCCGAGTTTTCGGGTAACAGCGAGGTTATACAGGCCAACTGTTTCAGATGGACCGGCCTTGAAGCCGAGATTAATGACAATACAAGCACATGGATAAGGAGCCCGTTCGGAGTACTGACAGAGATAACCCTACCGATAGATGACATGAGAAGCAATGAGTATGTTCTCAACTCAGCAATGTTAAGGTTGTCAACATCCGTAACCCCATCAGCCACTTACAAGCCATCTGTCCCCTCTTACCTGCTACTGATACGCAAGGATAGAACCAGAGAGTTTTTCAGCAAGAACAGCCTGACAGACAACACTGAATCATACGTGGCATCCTACTCAAGCAAATACGGCACATATACTTATGAGAACATTGCCGCAATGGTTGAAAAGATATACAACGACCGGTCTGAATGGCTTGAGGAAAACGGCAAAACACTGCAGAACGGAGGGCTTGAAGCATATGAACAGGCTTATCCGGATTGGAACAAGGTTCTCCTTATTCCAGTAACTCCGATTCTTGACTCCAGGAATGCTGTTCTGAACTACACACTTGACATATCACTCCATCAGGTCAAACTTATCGGTGGGGATACTCCGATAAAGATCAAGACAATCCGCTCCAGGTTCTGACAAAAAAAGGGTTCGGAAACACACCGAACCCTTCTTTTTTTCAGTTCTCAACTGTCATTTATTCTTCTTGGGCTTATCGGCCGCAGCCTTAAGACGTGCCACCTGTTTCTCAAGTGACTGGATCTTCTTGTCCTGGTTACTTATGGTGGTCTGGAAGGCGTTGAGCTCCTCGGTATCGATATCCAGAGGCAATGCCCAGTTAACTCTCTGCAGGAAATCACCCAGAATGTTCATGTAGTTGGTGAACGCATCGTATGGTGACTCATAGATTCCGCGATCCATTGAGACTGCATTGTTCTTGGTGGTCATGAATCGGAAGTTATTGCTGGCCTGCAGATAATCCCAGTCCTGACGAAGATGTCTGTCATTAGCCAGGATGACACGCTCTCCTATTGAATAGAGCTTGTCAAAGGCCTCACGCTGCATCACATTACCCAGCCAGCAGCTTGTATCACGTTCCTCATCATTCCATGACATAGGATACGGGACATCTATCGATGAAACGGACTTATGGGTCTTGATTACCTCCGACGGGGTCTGGAATCCTATGCCACGCTCACGTGCGGCAACCGGCAGGTTGCTCATGAACTCCAGGATATTTGAGCTGAGCGGCTGATATATTCCAAGTGCGCAAAGCTCCATGAAAATGTTGAACACACCGTCCTCTTCGGGGCTCTGGGCAATCCAGTCCATGTACTTGTCGGCCATAAGCGGATATGCCTCCCATGAAGGATTGGAGAATCTCAGGCTGATGTCATCGGACAGCTTGTAGTCACGGGTAAATACCTTCAGGTTGGGATTGAGAGCGCAGTGATAGAGGTAATGGGGGCTCTTCCAGCCCAGGATGTGCTTGGCACCCTCGGTGAGTATTCCCTTGAATCCCATATCGGCCACCAGACCGCCTATCTCATCATCGTAGATAAGGCTGGAGTTGCGGAATACCTTTGGTTTCTGACCGAAAAGCTGGTTTATCTTGTCAACCTGACGCTTTACCTCCTCACGGAATGACTTCTCTCCGTTGGGAGCCAATGATGCCAGACCGTGTGAATAAGGCTCGGCAATGAACTCCACGCAACCGGTCTCGTTCAGTTCCTGAAGCAGGTCTATCACCTGGGGAGCATAACGCTCCAACTGTTCCAGACCGACGCCTGACAGCGACAGGGCTACCTTGAAGGCACCCTCGCTCTTGCGGGCCATGTCAATGAGCGTCTTCAGTGCCGGGATATATGAGTTCTCGGCGATATTGGTTATGCTGGTCTCATTGGCATAATCATCGTAATAATAGTGGTCTGTACCTATATCAAAGAAACGGTACCTCTTGAGATGGATAATCTGATGAATCTCAAAATACAGACAGATTGTTTTCATATCTTGTTTTTCTTTTTATTCTAAATTCATTTAATGCCCAGCAGTTTCTTGTAACGTGCCAGAATACGCTCTCCCACTTTATCCCATGTGATGGCATCGACCTCCTTCTTTCCCTCCACCTTGAGATACTCATAAAGTGCCGGGTAGTTACAGATCGAGTAGATGGCATCGGCCATGGCATGGATATCCCAATAGTCCACCTTGATGCACTTGTCCAGGATCTCGGCACAACCGGACTGCTTGGATATGATGGTGGGCACCTCACACTGCATGGCTTCCAGCGGAGAAATGCCGAATGGCTCGGAAACCGACGGCATTATATAGACATCGCTGGCCTTGAGGCATTCATACACCTGCCTGCCTTTCATGAATCCCGGGAAATGGAAACGGTCGGCAATACCGCGTTCGGCTGCCATAGTTATCATGGCGTTCATCATGTCACCGCTTCCTGCCATGCAGAAACGGATGTCGCGGGTACGCTTAAGAACGAGTGCAGCGGCCTCGACAAAATACTCGGGACCCTTCTGCATGGTTATTCGGCCCAGGAAAGTGACTACCTTCTCATGCGGTTTCTTCTGGGGTACTATATCCTGAATCTCCTGCGGCAGGGGCTCCACTGCATTATGCATGGTGGATACCTTGCGCGGATCCTGATGATACTTGTTGATGACGGTCTGACGGGTCAGTTCACTCACACACATGATGTGGTCGGCGTAGTCCATACCGTTCTTCTCGATGGCATAGACGGTGGGGTTCACGTTGCCGCGGCTACGGTCAAAGTCCGTTGCATGGACATGTATCACCAGCGGCTTGCCGCTCACCTGCTTGGCGTGTATGCCTGCGGGATAGGTCAGCCAGTCGTGGGAGTGGATTATGTCAAACTCCTGTGTTCGTGCCACTACGCCTGCCACTATGGAGTAGTTGTTGATCTCCTCTTGCAGATTGTCCGGGTATCGGCCGGAGAACTCTATGCAACCCAGGTCATTGGTGTACAGATTGTTGAAATCGGCATAGATATGGTCACGGAAACGATAGTAGTCATCGGCATTCATCCACGGATAACGCTGCTGGAGCACACCCTTGTCGGGGTCTCTCCACACCACGGGAACAGTGTTCATACCTACTATCTTCATGAAACTCTGATCCTCATCGCCCCATGGTTTGGGCAGGCAGAACGTAATGTCCACGTTCCCCTGATTTGCCAGTCCTCTTGTCAATCCGAAACTGGCCGTTCCCAATCCTCCAAGGATATGGGGCGGAAACTCCCAGCCGAACATCAGTACCTTCATATCTCGAGTTTATTTATTGAAATTCATTAATCATCTTTATAGTCCTCAGTATCTCGGCCACATTCATTGCGAACGATACGGCGCCGCGGCCCTTGAACGGCGGGTTGCCGTCAAAGAGTTCGGGCAGTGAACCGATGCAGTGCGATGTCATCTCATCCTCATATCCTATCATCTGACGCTCCACGAATGAGAGTCCGCTCATCTTGAATACCTTGAGGTATGCCTCAAAGTAGAATCCTGCCAGCCAGGGCCATGCGGTACCCTGATGGTAAGCATAATCACGCTCACGCTGCGGTCCCACATAGTTGGGGTTGTAACCCAGGCTCTTGGGGCTGAGCGAGCGCAGGCCCTTGGGGGTAAGCAACTCTTTGGTCACTATATCCACAACTGCCTTCTGCTGTTTGAGGTCCAGCGGAGAGTAATCCAGTGCCACTGCGAATATCTGGTTGGGGCGGACACTCCAGTCAGGGGCATCCTTATCCACAAAGTCATACAGGTAGCCGTACTGATTCAGGAACGTCTTGACGAACGACTTGCCTGCATTGGCGGCCAGAGTCTCCAGACGCTTGGAATAATCGGGCTTGCCGAACTCTTTTGTAAGGTCTGCCACAAACATAAGCGCATTATACCAGAGGGCGTTTATCTCAACCACATAGCCGGTACGGGGTATTACAGGTACGCCGTTTGCGGTGGAGTTCATCCATGTGGCGGCCTTCTCCTTACCATTTATGTGTACCAATCCGTTGCTGTGCAGGAAGAAGTTGTAATGACGGTTGTGCCTGAGGAAGTCCATTATCTCAGTAAGCAGTTTGCCGTACTTGTTCCAGGCCTGCTCACGGGATGTATACTTGGCGTATTGCTGGATGGCCCAGACAGCCCAAAGCAGCACGTCGGGATGCTCTATCTCATATATCTGAAGCTTGCACGGAACACCTTTTATAAAATCACGTATAGCCTCCGATGCCGTATTCATGACACTCTCAAACTCCCCGACCTCTTTAATAGCCAGGGTCAGTCCGGGAAGGGATATGAACATATCGCGGGCGCGGCACTTGAACCACGGGTAGCCGGCCAGCACGTAATGGTGTCCTCCCACCTTGTTATGGAACTGGTGTGCGGCATTCTTGAGGCAGTGATAGAAATTGTCACGCGGGGTACGTTCGTTGGCCTCGATTGTAAATGTGCGTTTGAGTCCCTTGGTGCTGACCTCCTTGATGCCGGCCGAGAATACTATGCTCTCACCTTTCTTAATGGGCATCTCAAAGTAACCGGGCACATAGAGGTCCTCATTGAACTCATATCCGCGCTCCAACTCCTTTGAGTACTCGAACTTGCGGTACCAGTCGGGACGGAACACGAACTCACCCTTCTTGCTGAACTGCATGAACAGCTCCGGATATCCGGGATACATGGAGGTTGCTATACCGTTCTCAACCTCGCGGTACTCGCGGCTGGCGTTGCTGTTCTCATGAGTGAACTGACGCACGCTGCGGAATGCCAGGAACGGCTGGAAACGCAGTGTGGTCTCGGAGTGGCAGTCCATGAGCGTATATCGTATAAGTATGCGGTTTTCGTTATGCTCAAAGAGTTTCTCCTTCTTGAGCAGAACGCCGCCCACGCGATATATGGTGGTAGGCACCTTGTCACAGTTGAATTCACGTATGTATTTGTGACCTTTAGGACTGAAATTATAACCCCAATACTGATGCAGACCAAGGTTGAACTCGGCGCCGTGCTGAATGACCGTTTCATCCAATGAGGACAGCAGAACATGGTTTTCATCGTCAAGTTCGGGCAGAGGTACAACCAGAAGACCATGGTACTTGCGGGTGTTGCAGTCAACTATCGTGGTGCAGTGGTAGGCACCCGAACGGTTGGTCCGCAGAATCTCCCTGGGAAGCGTCTCTTCCAAATTGGTCATCAGGGTCTTTTCAAAACGCAGATAGCTCATCGTTTTTTTGTATAAATACTTATTTTACATCCAATACTTCTGCAAATAAATGCAAAATATTAGTCCTTTCTTAAAATTAGATAACACAAATATAGATACAAAAAGCATTAATTGATAACTTTGCGCGACAAAAAAACCGATTGAACAGAAAAACTACAAAATATGAACAGGATTGTATCCAAGCAACAGTTTTCAGAGAATGTATTCAAGTTTGAAGTTGAGGCTCCGCTAATTGCCAAGTCACGCAGGGCAGGTCATTTTGTAATCATCCGCATCGGTGAGAAAGGTGAGCGAATTCCGCTTACAATTGCAGACTCCGATGTAAAGCGCGGCACTATCACACTGGTAGTACAGCGCATCGGCCTTTCAACCAACCGTCTCTGCAAACTTGAGGCTGGCGATATGATTACTGACGTGGTTGGTCCTCTTGGCCAGGCCACACACATTGAAAAATTCGGTACAGTCCTGTGCGCCGGCGGCGGTGTGGGTACAGCTCCCATGCTCCCCATCATCAAGGCTTTGAAGGAGGCCGGCAACAAGGTAATAGCCGTTCTGGCCGGTCGTACCAAAGAGCTTATCATACTGGAGGATGAGGTACGCAAGTATGCCGATGAGACCATCATCATGACCGATGACGGATCATACGGCAACAAGGGTGTGGTAACCGTAGGTATGGAAGAGGTGATCAACCGCGAGAAGATTGACAAGTGCTTTGCCATCGGCCCCGCCATAATGATGAAGTTCTGCTGCCTGCTCACCAAGAAATACAATATCTCCACCGATGTATCCCTTAACACCATCATGGTGGACGGTACCGGCATGTGCGGCGCCTGCCGTGTAAGCGTAGGCGGCAAGACCAGGTTCGTTTGCGTGGACGGACCCGAGTTTGACGGCCACGAGGTTGACTGGGACGGCATGATGAAGCGTATGGGTGCCTTTAAGGAGACCGAGCGCGAGGAGATGAAGAAACTTGAGGAGGCTTACTGCTACAGCAATGCCAATGCCAACGCCAATGCCAACGCCAATGCCAATGCCAACGCCAATGCCAATGCCAACGCCAAAGCCAACGCCAAAGCCAACGCCAACGCCAACGTTGACCCCATTGAGGTTCTGACCGACCGCAACGCACAGTGGAGAGTTGACCTGCGCGCCACCATGAAACCCAAGGACCGCACCGCCATTGAGCGTTGTGTTATGAACGAGCTGGCTCCTGACTACCGTCGTCACAGCCGCCGTGAGGAGGTTAATCAGGGTCTTACCGAGGAGCAGGCTCTGCTGGAGGCCAAGCGCTGCCTTGACTGTGCCAACCCGTCCTGCATGGAGGGCTGCCCCGTAAACATAGAGATTCCTTCATTCATCAAGAATATAGAGCGCGGCAACTACCTGGCCGCCGCCAAGGTGCTCAAGCACACCAGTGCCCTGCCCGCCGTCTGCGGCCGCGTATGCCCGCAGGAGAAGCAGTGCGAGAGCAAGTGCATACACCTTAAGATGGGCAAGAAGCCTGTTGCCATAGGTTATCTGGAGCGTTTTGCTGCCGATTACGAGCGCGAGAGCGGTAACATATCGGTACCTGAGGTTGCAGCACCCAACGGCAAGAAGATAGCCGTTATCGGCTCAGGTCCTTCGGGCCTGTCATTTGCCGGCGATATGGCCAAGCTTGGTTATGATGTAACAGTATTTGAGGCCCTGCATGAGATTGGCGGTGTGCTCAAGTACGGTATCCCCGAGTTCCGTCTGCCCAACAAGATTGTTGACGTGGAGATTGAGAACCTGCAGAAGATGGGTGTCAAGTTCGTAAAGGACTGCATCGTAGGCAAGACCATCAAGGTAAGCGAGCTTGAGCAGGAGGGTTACAAGGGCATATTCGTAGGCTCAGGTGCCGGTCTGCCCAACTTCATGAACATTGAGGGTGAGAACCTTATCAATATAATGTCATCAAACGAGTATCTGACCCGCGTCAACCTGATGGATGCCGCAAGCAAGGAGTCCGATACCCCCATAACATTCGGTAAGAAGATGATGATAGTTGGTGGCGGTAACACCGCTATGGACTCTGTCCGCACAGCCCTGCGTCTGGGTGCCGAGCGCGCCATGATCGTTTATCGCCGCAGTGAGGAGGAGATGCCCGCCCGTCTGGAGGAGGTCAAGCACGCCAAGGAGGAGGGTGTAGAGTTCATGACCCTGCACAACCCCGTCCGCTACATCGGCGATGAGAACGGTCGTGTAAAGCAGGCTGTCCTGGAGAAGATGGAACTTGGTGAGCCCGATGCAAGCGGCCGCCGCAGCCCGGTTCCCACCGGCGAGACCATCACAATCGATGTAGATATGGTAATCGTAGCAGTAGGCGTATCCCCCAACCCGATAGTTCCCAAGTCTATCGAAGGACTGGAGCTGGGCCGCAAGAACACCATCGCCGTAAACGAGAGCATGCAGTCATCAATACCTACCATCTTTGCAGGTGGTGATATTGTACGCGGCGGCGCTACCGTAATTCTGGCCATGGGTGACGGCCGCCGTGCTGCCGCCAGCATGCACGCTTCACTTTCTAAATAAGCAAAGGATTACAGCTAGGAGCAAAAAATAAGGCGTCCCAACGGGGCGCCATATTTTTTGACCGGCCTGTAAGGCCGGCAAGCGACCAAAGGGAGCGCGTTTCCAGAAGGAAACTAAAAAAAGGTTGTTTCTAACACGCAGATAGGATTCCATCCAGAGACTTTTGAGGCCAAAGGCCAAAAAAGTCAAAAATACCCGAGCACCGAAGGCGCGAGAAATCCGCCGGATGGTATTACTTAAGGAACGCGAAAAATACCGCGATCACCAGGAACACAAAAGATACCAGATGGTTCCAATGCAGGCTCTGGGTCTTGAAGCAGAACGTCAGGATAAGTGAGAATACTATCAGCGATACACACTCCTGGATAACCTTGAGCTGGACCAGGTTGAACGGACCGCCGTTTATATCGGACCCTATGCGGTTGGCTGGAATCATAAAGCAGTACTCAAAGAGGGCCAGGCCCCATGACGCCAGTATGATAAGGATAAGCGGCCAGTCTGTAGTTATTTTCATCTCCTGAAGCTTGAGGTTGCCGTACCACGCAAAAGTCATGAATATGTTTGATGTCACCAGAAGCAATACGGTTGCAAATCCTTTCATCTTTTCTCTATTATAAAATGCGGTGCAAAAGTAGCAAATAATTGTATATCTTTGCCTGTATGAAATACATCAGAATCACCATATTATTGCTTCTGGTAAGTCTGGGGGTTTCATCGCAGACTCTCCAGCAGGGCCGCACTTACTTTTCACAGGGTAACTATGAGAAGGCCAAGCCCATAATGCTCAAATACCTCAAGCAGAAACCCGATGATGCCAGCCGCAACTACTGGTACGGCATATGCTGCATGGAAACAGGAGAAAAGGACAAAGCAATCCCTTATCTGGAAAAGGCTGCATCAAAGAAGATATTCAAGGCCTACCATGCCCTTGCGGATTATTATCTTGAGCGTGAGGACTATCAGCCTGCCATATCCAATCTGGAGGCATTCGTAAAGGGGATATCGACCGATAAGGAACTGCATGACCCAGCCCTTGAAGACAGCCTGACTCAAGCTACAGACAGCCTCAAGATGCTCTTCCGTATGCTGCGCAACACCAGCCGAATATGCTTTGTTGACAGTTTCAGGGTAAGCAAAGATGAGCTTTTCGGCAGTTACATACTGGGCGAATCGACAGGTTCGATAGGTCTTTCGTCCGATTTTCTGGATGATGAGCCTCAAGGTGAAGCCTTCCTTCCGGAAATGGGTCAGACCATCTATTACACCCGTCCCGGTATGGACGGACGCTACAGGCTGTTTACCCAGTACCGCAGTTTTGACCGCTGGACCGATGAGACCGCTCTGGGCGGATTGGAAACCGACGGCGACATCCGTTATCCGTTCATAATGAATGACGGCATTACCATCTATTACGCCGCATCCGGAACCGAGTCTATGGGCGGGCTGGATATATTCGTATCGCGTTACAACAGCGCTACCGGAAAGTTTCTCAAGCCCGAGAACATCGGCATGCCGTTCAACTCTGAGGCCAATGACTACCTTTACGTGATTGATGAGGACAATAATCTGGGTTGGTTTGCCACAGACCGCCGCCAGCCTCAGGACACTGTATGCATTTATGTATTCATCCCTAATGAATCCAACTCCAAATACAACTACGAGGAAGGCGATACGATGGCCATTCACCGTGCAGCCCGACTCATATCGATAGAAGACACACAGACAGACCTGAGGGAGGTGCGTAATGCCCGCCAGCGTCTCACCATCCTGCGGTATGAACTTGCCGAAAAGACCCAGCAGGGATCATTCTCTTTCATGATAGACGATGTCACCACATATCATGAAATATCGGACTTTCACAACAAGGATGCAGCCCGGCTCTTTGAGCGGTGGACCCAGCTCAGGAATCAGTATCAGGCCGATGCCGCCAGACTGGAGAAGCAGCGGGATGATTATGCAAATGCCTCCAGGCAGGACAAGGAGCGCATGAGCAAGAGCCTTCTGGAGTTTGAGGACAAGGTGCTGCAAGCTGAGACTCAGGTCAACAGGATGGAAAACGATGTCCGTTCAGCAGAGATCAATTACCTAAACCGATAAAGCTATGAGTACCTATTTCGCCCCATCGGAACTTATCATAAACAGTGACGGATCATGCTTTCACCTGCACCTAAAGCCGGAACAGCTGGCCGACAAGGTCATCCTGGTAGGTGACCCCGGACGCGTGGATCTGATTGCCGGGCTGCTGGACAGCGTGGAGTGCACCGCGAGCAACCGTGAGTTCCGCACCGCAACCGGACTGTACAAAGGGAAACGCGTCACTATCCAATCCACCGGAATAGGATGTGACAACATAGACATAGTAATGAATGAGCTGGACACTCTGGCCAACATAGACTATGCCACCCGCACAGAGAAACCCGTGCACCGCACACTTGATATAGTACGCATAGGCACCTGCGGCGGTCTGCAGCCCTTCACTCCGCTGGGCACTTACCTGTGCTCGGTCAAGAGCATAGGGTTTGACGGCCTGCTCAATTTCTATGCCGGACGTGATGAGGTATGTGACCTGGAGTTTGAGCGTGCGTTCGTAGCCCACATGGAGTGGTCCACCAAGAAAGGCGCTCCTTACGTGGCCAACGCCAATCCCGACCTGCTTAAGCGCATCATGGCCGATGACGACAGGATGGTACCCGGCGTAACCATAGCCTGCAACGGATTCTACGGTCCGCAGGGACGTGTGCTGCGCGCTCCATTGGCCGATCCCAACCAGAATGCCAAGGTGGAGAGTTTTGAGTACAAGGGCATGAAGATCACCAACTTTGAGATGGAGAGTTCGGCCGTAGCCGGACTGTCCGCTTTGTTGGGTCATCGGGCCATGACAGTCTGCATGGTAATAGCCAACCGCTATGCCAAGGAGATGAACACAGACTACAAGCCTCTGATGAAGGAACTTATAATCCGTATCCTTGACCGCATCTAAGTGACACTAAACGACGATACAATCTGTGCTGTGGCAACCCGCGCCGGAGGAGCGCTGGGAGTGGTCCGTGTATCGGGCCCCGATGCCATCCGTCTGACCGACAGCATATTCCGCTCCGCATCAAAACATCCGCTTGCAAGCGCCCGGGCCTATTCTCTCTGCTACGGACAGATAGTTGACGGCACCGGTTCTGTAATTGATGATGTTCTGGTTAGTGTGTTCCGTGCCCCCCACTCCTTTACCGGACAGGACAGTACTGAAATTTATTGCCACGGATCCCAGTACATACTGCAAAGAATCTGCCAGCTGCTCATAAACGCCGGTTGCCGTCAGGCGGAGCCGGGCGAATATACCCAGCGTGCCTTCCTTAACGGCAAGATGGACCTGAGCCAGGCTGAGGCTGTGGCCGACCTTATAGCATCCACATCGGCCGCATCACACCGTCTGGCCATGAACCAGATGAAGGGCGGATTCAGCCGTGAGCTGCGCTCCCTGCGTGACCAGCTGCTGCAATTCACATCACTCATAGAGCTGGAACTTGATTTCAGCGAGGAGGATGTGGAGTTTGCCGACCGCTCACAGCTGGAGCAACTGGCCGCTCAGATAGATGATATCATAACCCGTCTGGCCCAATCGTTCAGCACAGGCGATGCCATAAGAAACGGAGTGCCCGTAGCAATCATCGGCCAGACCAACACCGGCAAGAGCACCCTCCTGAACCAGCTGCTTCACGATGACCGTGCGCTGGTAAGCGATATCCAGGGCACCACCCGCGACAGCATCGAGGACACCACCACCATAGGTGGAGTACTGTTCCGCTTTATAGATACCGCCGGCATACGCCAAACCACCGATACGGTTGAGTCCATGGGTATAGAGCGCTCCTACCGCAAGGCCCGTGAGGCAAGCATCATTCTCTGGATGACCGATGAGGCCCATCCAGCGGATGCAGAGACAGAGAAGACCATAGGCGAGCTTTCAGAAGGAAAGCATCTGATAAAGGTTCACAACAAATGCGATGATGCCTATGCCCTGCCCCAGCCCACAGATACGGACGTGTGGATATCGGCCAAATACGGATATGGACTTGAGCAGTTGAATAACCTTCTGGTCAAGGCCGCCGCTATCCCGGAAATCAGTGAGCAGGATGTGATTGTAACCAACATGCGTCATTACGAGTCACTTATCAAGGCTCAGGAGTGCATCAGGCGCGTCCGCCAGGGCCTAAAGGACCGCATATCGGGCGATTTTCTGAGTCAGGACATCCGCCAGTGCATCCACCACCTCTCCACCATCACCGGCGACATCACCACCGATGATATTCTTGGCAACATCTTCAGCCATTTCTGCGTCGGAAAGTGATTTTTTGCAAAGAAAAGCATATTATCTGCAAATATAGCTCGCAAATAGCTTAATTTCAAGCATTAAAAATTTCGTTCATTTTTGCAGATTTTTGACTTTTAACTTCGATATTTGCAGATTTTCGCCCATTTTGTCCCCCAGCTGTCCCCCGAGATAGTCAAAAATAGCCGAGGGACAAAATTATCTCATGAG
>Ga0247611_10000397_pt1 | contig 89684 bp, 134 predicted proteins | sample 177DNAGHGhighgp2_FD_192422 | JGI IMG/M metagenome (GOLD analysis project Ga0247611, IMG submission 192422) | Sheep rumen microbial communities from Palmerston North, Manawatu-Wanganui, New Zealand - 1770 DNA GHGhigh gp2 | ecosystem: Host-associated > Mammals > Digestive system > Stomach >...
TTAAAATAAAATGCTGGCATATTCGTTACATTCTAAATCCCTGATTATTCATAAGCCACTCTTGATACTCTTGGAAGGTCTTACACCCAGAAGCATCGCGGATGGATATAAAATAATTGTAAAGTTCTTCTACTTCAACAAATTCATGATTGAAGACATCGGCGTCGAGGCCGACATCAATCCTGAGTTCTTTTGACTCAATATTCCATGGATTCAAAGAACCGTGGCAGTGTCCGTGAATGTGGCAGGTTCCGTGCGGCCTCCTGTTCCATGTCATCATCGGATAGTGGCACATTTCAACACAGAATGTTTCCTCCGGGTCAATGAACTTGAACTGATTGTTTGTAAACTTTGCTTCTTTAATTTGTGAAACGCTTTCAAAATAACGCTCAAGCCCGTGAAGGGATTTGTCATGGTTTCCAAGTATGATGTGCTTTCTGCCCTTGAGTTGTTTGAGAATTTCTTCCGTGCGAACCCTGTTTCCGAGACAGAAATCGCCAAGGATATACACTTCGTCTTGTTTCCGTACGGTTGAGTTCCACTTATCAATCAACCACTGGTCATGTTTTTCCACTGCAGAGCATTTGTCGTCCTGCAGTTCTTCAAGCGTAATGCCACAAGCTTCCCTCCTCCACGGATGGAAATACAAAATGCTCACATGACTGAAATGTGTGTCCGAAATGAACCAGACTTTCCTCCTATCCTTGTCCATTATTTAAGTTCTCTATTTTTATAATTTTCAATTGCCGTTGGAAGAATTCGCTTGTAATTCTCGTCCCTGAACAGCGGAGAAGTCAATATCATATCAGCCGTAGTTCTGTTGGTCGCAAATGCAATGTTATAGAGGGACGCGAGCCTTGTCAATGCCGACACATCATTCTGATGGCCTTGAACGATAAGGTTGTCGCAAAAGAAAATGAGTACATCAATCTTGCCTTCTGCAATCATTGCTCCAATTTGTTGGTCTCCACCGAGAGGCCCCGACAAGAGGCAGGTGACCTTGTCCTCAAGAGGATACCACTTGACAGTTTTTCCATATTCACTTACATCAACGGACACTTCTTTTATTAGTTTTCCCGTTGTACCTGTTGCATATAAATGATGATTCTCCAATACTGCTCGGTTATAATTAACCCATTCTATTAATTCTTTCTTGCGCCCATCGTGGGCAACTAATGCAATATTCATGGTTCAAATATACATAAAAAAAACGAGGAATACAAATGCATCCTCGTTTTTCATCATTTTACAATTGCTTAGTTAATCAAGCAAAGGGTTTCCTGTGCGAAAGCGGCGTTGATGATGTCCTCCATTGTAGGAGCAACCTTCTTGCCGCTCTCATCTACCTTTTCAGGCATGTCGCCTCCGAGGAGGAAACTGATGATTGCCCCGTCAAACCCGCTCACCATGTAAGTACCTGCGTCATCCATCGTTGAAGGAAAGTCGCTTGTGGTGCGAGGTGCGCAGTACCACCAAATAATCTTGAAGTTATCAACGAACTCCTTAGGGAAAACCTCACTGAGCTTCTTGATAGCCATCTGATAGTTGGTGTTCTCAACGTCCTTAGATGCCCGTATGCCTTCCCATCGCGATGCAGGGTTGAACTGCATATCGCTGACAACAAGCAGAGTCTGAGGAAAGTCCTCAATAGGGATGGTAGGGTCTTTACGCCTTGTCTCGACGATAAGGTCTACAAGGCCCTGAAAGTTCGTGCTTCCCCACCCCGTGCAGTGCTTCTGAAGGTAATTCCACTTGTCAGTGAAAGTACCGCTAAGGGTGCGGAGGGTGCATTTGTCGTTGAAATCCGCAACGACGTTGTGGAACGCGCCCTCATTGAGTTCGGAAAAGTAAATCCCGAGAGAGAGACAGACATCGTAAGGCATCGTGCCCGCGTTGTCGAGCGTAGTCCAAGTCATTGAACCTGAAGTGTCAAGGCCACAAAGGACATTGCCCTCAATTGGACGGCCATCCTTCTTCGCTGTGGCGATGAGGCCATCGAACTGCTTGTTGATGGTAATCTCTGTGGCAAGGTCGGGACCGCCGTACTTGTAAGAACGAACCTTCCTTCCAAGTTCGAAAGGATATCCGTTGAACTTAGCAACAGGCTGAGTCTTGAGCCACTTGATGTACTCGTCAGTCAAGTTGTGGTTTTTGAGGAACTTTCCGCTGACAAGGTTAAGAAGGGCCTTGCCGGGAACGGCGTTCCAATTGATGTCCTTATAAAGGCCCTTGCAAATAAAGGTCTGAAACTCGTGGGCCTTACCCGTGGACTTGAATTCGCGGTAATCTTTGTAAGACCAACCTGCGAAGTTGGCAAACTCCTTGGCAAGGGCGTTCGTGCGCTTAGCCCAAGGGGTAGTACACTTCTTCTCGGAACGGATACGAGGGAGGTACTTCTTGACGAGGTCCCTGTGGTTATCATCGTTGATTCCCTCCGCCATCACAGCAAAGAACTTCTTGGCATCAAGGTATTCGCTTGCACCATCGGAAGAAAGGAGAACCCAAAGGTCCTTCCAAGAACCAACGATAGGGAGAACCCAAAGGTTGCGGTAGAACTCTTCTGGATGGTATTTCGCAATCCAAAGCAAACGCTTGAAGGACTCATCCTTTGCGCCCTGACCTTTCTGAACCTTTTCGGTCTTACCGCCGCCGACGATATTCGTCTGACGGGTAATCATACGGAGGTAGAAAGGGAACTTGAGGGCGTTTTCAGGGTCCTCGGCCCACAATCTCTGCTGCTCGGACCAAACATCCGAGATATCACGGCCACGATATGCTCCCGCCTTGCCGAATTGGTCAAGGAGTGCAGTACCGATGGTGGAGTAAGAAATAGCACCGTTCTCGGTGCGGGCGCCGTTTGCGCCGGGGCCAAGCGTATTGGCCTTGATGAATGCGTTGCTCATATTCGTCATAGTCTTTTCAGTCATAAAATTAAACTTCATCGCCCCTACCAATCAGAGGTTCTTTGCAAATATACAGGGATTTTTTTGGAAAACAAAATTATTTTTTAGTAATATCTGTTTTTGACCCATAATATTTCTCATTATTTTTCATAACGCTTTCTTTATATACAATAATCGTGCCAAACTTTATCGTGCATTAAACTATTTATTGGTGATAAAAAGTATTTGCTATGAAAATCAGTGAAAAACAACTTACAAATATCATAATGGAAAGCGTAAGAAGCGGCCTTGTAGAACAGAAATTGAAAAAAACAATCAAGCAAATGGTACGTGAATCAATCGAATCATTCGGCGGAATGTCTCAGTTCGAGGCAGAAGACAATGAGAGCGAACCAAAGGAATTAACCAAGAGTGATTCAGGAAAGGCTGACTTCAATCATGAGAATCGTGACGAAGAAGAAAGAAGGGCTCAGGTAGAGAAATTCTTCGGTAAAGACGGTGTTGACATCGCTCCTTACGCCTATAAACTATATCATGTCGAAGCCCGTGAGGGAGAAGATACAAATGACATGAAGAACGCGAGAAGCAAGTTCATGAAATGCCTTAACCACGAGCCAAACGAGGCCGGTTATCCTTATTCATTCTCTTCAAGCGAAACCAATAAGTTGCAGTCAATGATTTCATCAAATCAGTTAAATGAGGGAAGGGTTAAGATTAATGAAACCCAATTAAAGAATCTTGTTGCAAAGAGCATAAAAAAGATATTGAAAGAGACTGAACTTGACTATGATATAGACAATTTCAGTGGTAGATGGAATCGTGGGCCAAGATATAATATCTACATTGGTGACACACTTATGTATAATGATGTCCCAGAAGCAACGGCGGATAGGGTTTGGGATGAGGTGTGCAGAAAGGCCGAAATGTGGGGAGAAGAACCGCGTTGTGAAGAGATATAGTCACGCTTTCTGATATTAAGAAAAAAAACGCTTCCTATTCGGAGGCGTTTTCTTTTTCAGCATCAGGTGATGGGGTGAAGAAGTCTTCAATGAACTCCATCACTTTTTCTTTGTCAAAAGAGTAGTTCTTGCATTTCTTCGTCGGGTCTTTTAGTGCCATCGGCTTAAGTGTCAGCGTTTCGATTTCGAACCCTTCGGGGAGTGCGGCGAGAATTTTGTTCTTTCCAACCTCCATGACCTTTTCGTTGTTGCAGGTGTATTTTTCGCCATAAGAATCCTGATTTGCATCGGGATGGCACGATTTACAATTGAGGCACATTGACTTGAATCCGTTAGTTGCACCATCTAATGAAAGGTCTACGCCTGTAAGTGGACAATACTGTTTCATTTTATTCTTTTTTTACTTTGTTTTATTCTGTTTTATTAATCTCTTCTTCTGTAATTAAGTCAAATGGGTCTGCGACACTCCCGTCGGGATTGTAAACGACAAGTGTTCCGTTCTCTTCAAACAGATAATCGCACGCAAGGTCTTCTTTCGACGGCCTGTAGTCAGGAAATCTCTCTACCACTTCCTTTATTGGAGCACCGCATATCCTGTCGTCTGCGGTGTAACGATAGAGAACTCCGTTTTCGGTTTCTAAAACCGGCTCGAGTTCTACCAAATCTTTGTCTATTCTAATGTATTTGCTATCCATAATATTCGCTTTTCTTTAATATACAAATATTTATTAAGAAAAGCAAATTGTATGAAAAAGTTACTTTCAGAATCATATGAATGGAAGGTTGAGAAAAAGATTAACAAAAGTGGACAACCGTATTATATAGCGGCAATCGACCCGTCATTATCAACTGATGACACTTTCGCAGTGAAAGATAAGTTAAAGGAATTTGGCGCAAAGTGGGATGGAATGGGCAGAAAATGGTACTTTATCCTCTCGTCAGACCCAACGAACAGGCAGACCCAAATAGAGCGATTCGTAAAGCCGTGCGTTGAATATCTCAAGAGTGTTGAAAAAGAGCCTAATGGAAATGACGCAGATGCCGAAATTAGGAAAATCTTGTCGCAGATTGACGGGGTTATTGCATCTATAGACAGTCAGCCATCTGTTGAAGTCCAAGATGTTGATACAAAAGAAATCAAGGATAAACTTGTGCAGTTCAAACAGGAACTCATAGAGTCGTTCAAAAACAACACCTTCAGGGAGAAGATGGCCCCAATCATCAAATTCCGTCAGGCGCAGGGCGCAAGCTATTCACTCCTTAACAGCATTCTTATCATGATGCAGAGGCCAAACGCAAAAATGGTAAAGAGCGCCGGCAATTGGAGAAAGGCAAATAAGGAAGTAAAACCCGGTGCAAAACCAATTTGCCTTTGGGTTCCACTTGGACAGAGGGCGCATACGCCTGAAGAAAACAAGAAAATAGAAGAAGATTTCTTTAAGAAAGTAAGTAAACTATATGGTCGTGAAATCAAGTCAAAGAACGAGTTGAATATCGGCGACAGGGAAAAACTTGAAAAGAAACTTAAGGAGGTTGTTGCCACATCATTCGACTTAAAGCCGAGGTTCTATGATATTGCGGATGTTACTCAAATGGAAGGAAAGGAAGACCTTATAGGTTCTGTTGAAGGATTGGATAATGTAGAGTGGTTTGACAGCCAAACGCCTGAGGACGAAAACTCAATCAAGTTATATAATGCAGCCCTCGCAACAATACAGGAGTTCGGTATCAACGTATCTTTCGTTGATGACCTCGGAGGAGCAAGGGGCGTGTCAAAGGGCGGGGCAATCGACATCCTGAAAGATGCACCAAAGAGTATTGGAACCGTTAGCACACTCGTTCACGAAATGTCGCACGAACTTCTTCATCAAACTTATCTCAAAAATAAAGGAACCGGAGAAGAAGACTACGCGTCATATTTTGTCGGAAAAGAATTTGGAACAAAGATAGTTGAACAGCAGGCTGAAATCAGCGCGTGGATTGTTATGAGGAACTTCGGCTACGACATGCAGACGGCAAAGAACTATGTCGCATGTTGGGGTGGAGATGAGAAAACCGCTGCTTATGCATTTGACACGGTGGCGAAAGTTGCAACGAGAATCATCAAGGGTATGAACGAGAATATGGCTGTTGTCAATGAAAGTTTGACTGTAGGCGGAACCGTGACCGGTCTTGATGTTGCAAAACTCGTTGGAATGGAAGACATTTATATGAAGGGTAAGCAAGAAGAAAGAGATAAGGCTTCACAAAAATTTGGAGAAATGCTTGAGCGAATTGAAAATGTTGAATTTTAAACAATAAATGCCGCAGAAACCTGCGGCATTCTTTTTTTGGGAACTATATACCTGTTGTCCAAACTTCGCCTGAGTTTAATTTTTGAAAAAATCTAATCAAAGAATTAACATCATCGTTTGTCATTTGTTCTGCATTAAAAATATATTCAGTAAAAAATGTTTTTTCTTCATTTTCAACCATTTTGTCAGAAAACACAATGCTTATGATTTGTGTTTTTCTTATTCTTTTGCCAAGATGCCGTTCTATTATTTCTTTTGACGCTTTGTTTAATGCAATCCTAACAAGTATATTTCTGAACAAAGCATAATGGGCGCACTCCTCATCATCGCCACTTTGGAATGCTATTCTGTTTTTTATATCTCTTATTATTTCCTTTGCTTTTACCATATAGTCAATCATTTAATATTTTTATGGACAACAGGTATATAGTTTCTTTTTTTTATTCAACCTTTGTCCATTCGTTGAGGCGTTTGTTGCATTTGTATTCCCCCGGAACAAGGCCACCCTTGTTTGACAGATAGATTAGCAACTTGAAATAGAGCTCAAAATTCTCCGTGATGTCCTCATAGAGGTCTACGAAGTGGTTATGCAGTTCAACAGGGAACTTCCTCCCGTCATAGTCATTCTCCGTACCGGGAATCGTATCATCCCAATGCCCGAGAATAAGGGCAATGTCTTCAATCGGGAAATTTCCTCCCCATGGAGCATATTGGTCGATTCCCCATCCAATTCTTCCGTTACGGGAATCTGCGTCAAAAACAAATGATTCGAACTTAATTGCCTGAAGCAACTTAATCTTCTCGTCCGTCAGTGTTATCTTCTTCAATGCCATAATCAATATCGTTATCGTTAATAATATTAAACATTCTTTGGATTTTGTCAATCATCTTTCTTCCCTATTTTCTTAAGGGCTTCTTCTCCGTCCTTTATTATTTCATCGCGGAAATTCTTCAGGTTTTCTCTGATATTCTCCAATCCCTCTTTTATAGAATCATTATTCTTCCTATATTCTTCCGACCTCTTCTTTATCTCTTCCATCAACCGCTTTATCCTCTTGTCAATCGTCTCTCCGTCAACGGGTTCTACCTCAACGGGGATAGTCAAAGACTTCGTTTCTTTGCTTGAAGAATACATTCCGCTTGACACCTTCAGCGTCCTTTGGTTGTTATAGTCGAACAGCGTGACATCCCAATCGTCATACTGCTTGTCCTCATAGTGAATGAGGATTTCCCTTAAATCCTTTATCGTCATTTCCTGAATGATTTGTCGGTTGAATCGTTTATGATTAGTTCGGTTTTTTCTCGCATTTCCTGAATCGTCCTGCAGCCCGTATAAGACATGCAACTCTTCATATATGCGGCCATGTTCTCAGCCCACTTCGCAATTGGATACTCGACAAGAATCGGCTTTGCAATTCCTTCGGCGGTCGTGTTTCCGTTTCCGCCGGTCATCTTCTGAGCCATCTTCGTACTCATTCCGTAGTAAAGGCGATATGGCTTTCGAAGGCTGAGACGGCGATAAGAATCCCAATAGGTGTTATATCTCATATTTCCCCCGAACTTTTCGCTCTTCTCTTTCAACTCTTCGAGTTTGTCATAATAGTCTTCGGCAGGGATTGCATCCGCCATGTTGAGGTTGTCAGGATGTAAGAACACTATTGGCTCACTTGCCTCGGTCGCCTGTGCGAATATTCTTCCGCTCATTACAGCGTAAGCGCCAAGGGCAATACACTTTTGAATGTCGTCGAAGTTTTGAATACCACCATCTACGATGATTTCTGTCTTTGCCTCCGATTCGCCGTCCCAAGCCGTCTTGTCTTCTTTTGCCATTCGCAACTCATCAATTAGCGTCGCTGTAGGATAGCCTACTCCGACATTACAACGAGTCGTACATCTGCTTCCGCTTCCAATACAAGCCCTCATAAAACCGATGTGGTTGTTTGCATAATAATCATATGCCCTTGGATTCGCCACATTCCCCGTCATCACGACAATTTTGTCTCCAAACTTCTCTGTGAGATGATGGCAGATTCTGTACAATTTAGACATGGTTCCATGCGCAATATCCACACATATGTAATGCAACTCCCCGTCACTAAGATATTCATCAAGCGATTCTGCTTCAGAAAGCGAAAAAGATGCAAATGTTTCCTTGCTTATCTCAATTCTTTTTGCAAAGTCTACGGTTCTCGGTACTACACAAATGAATCCGTTATCCAACCATATCTTGTAGTTGTTTTCATCCGTAACAGCACCCATCGGCGCGACTATTACAGGATATACTTTGCGCCCGCATAAAGTAATAAAAGGGTCACATTCGTCGCGGTGCTCGATGTCTGACTTTTCCGTTTGGACAATGAACACGCTTTCGAGTTCAAAACCATGTTTTGTTAATTTACTTTCACTCATACAGGATTAATATACAATAATTTTCCTTAAAAACAAAAAAATCACCACAATCAGTGGTGATTCAATGTCATTATCGCTATGTCTGTGTCGTCATCTGTAAGCCCTATCATTGGATTCACATGGACGAAATGCGGCTGTTGGTCTTCTGTAAAATCCATCCTGTCATCAAGAATAACATAGTTGGTACATTCGGGATGTGCCTCAAGCCACATATCAACCTCTTTGCCGCGACTGAACTCGTAATCATCACTTTCGTCACTGAGCATGTAGTTGTGCCTTCCCATTCTTGTCCAAGCAATGTCAGGCGTTTTGTCAATGATTAATCCTTTTGGAAATCCTGCATTTTCAAGTCTTATCTTAGCCCCCGGCCAAGACATTTTCCAATCGCTTGAAATTACTATCTTCGCGCCGGTCTCCCTGCAAATTTTAAGAACCCGCTCAACGCACTCAGGGTCAATGTCACCCTCCTGCCCATTGAGATTACCTGGGTTACGGTCGCTGACGTACCATAGCGTATAATTTAACAGGCCGTCAACGTCTAGAAAAATTGTCTTCATCTTAATAAAGGTCTTCGCTATAAATCATCTTAAATCTACCCCTGTCGTGTCCGCTCCTGTGGTGTGGCTCGGAGTTCATTACTTCATCGTCCGTAATGTCTTCTTCACTTCTATCATAATCTCTAACAGCCACGCTCTCGGGGAGTTGTCCGCAATCCATCGCTATCTTTGCGGCTTGCCACCTGTCAACAAATCTTCCCTTACTCGTAAGGAACCCATCAACATAATCATATTCAATATCAGGCTTTTCGTTTGAAATCATCATCGGAATATCCTGACTCTCCCTGTCAACTCTTTCTTTAAGTGTCTTCTTGTTCCAAATAGGATTGGTAGCCCTGATGTTAATGCAGTTTCCGTGACGCCATTGCCCTATGACAACCCCGTTGTCGATGTTCTGCGCAATCATGCCATGCGGAGCCTCTGTACTGTCCTGATACCATATGGCGGCACAAATCACATATTCCTTACTATTATCTATCATACTTCAACATCTATGGTTCCAAACTCATATTCTTTTATCGGAACAAAAACATCATATCCGTCATCGTCCTCGAAGTGATTGACGCTATCTTCATACCACATTCCGAACTTACACCTGTCATATACAAATTTCGTGCCATTCCACTTAGCCTTTGTTGTATTTCTGCATTTACCCAAATAAATCGTTCCGGATTTAAGGTCTTTCTTCGGTATTGCTCCGCACTTTATGAGATTTGGAATGATTACCGACTGATAAATTTCGGGTTCGACAATTGGAACTTCAGGAATATCGTCAGTACCTTTAAACGGCTTCATGTCGGTAAACCACTCAATGATTTTCTGCGTACGATTGTTGCGTTCTTCAATGAGTTTTTGCCTTATTTCATTAATTCGTTCTTCAGTAACCATTATTTGTAGAAGTTTTTAAGCATTTCCCGTTGCTTGTTTGTAAGTTTCTTCGGAAGTTCATAATTTATAACTACAGCATAGTCCCCGTGTACCAACGGATTGTTCATTGACGGCATGCCCTTTCCTTTGAAGATGAACGGCTCACCGTGTCTTGTGCATTCCTTTGCATCAACCGTAACTTCAGAGCCGTCAATACATTTGAATTTCTTCTTGAATCCAAGCAGTGCCTCGTTAAACGGTACATTCTCATAATGTATAAGGTTCATCTCGTCGGGGCGTGAGAAGTATTCATCTTCTTTAACGGTGACGACAAGATGAAGGTCTCCGTTTATTCCACCCTGAACTGAATTTCCCATACCCTGCATAATCATCGTCATTCCGTTTGATATACCGGCGGGTACATTAACGGTTTCTTCCCTATACTCTTCTGAAATGCCTGTTCCGCCACATACCTTACACGGCTTTGTAATTTCTTTTCCTGTTCCGTGGCAATGCGGACAAGGGGTTGTGGTCATCGAGAATGAACCCGGTCCCATCTGCTGAGTCTTCGTTATCGAACCGCGACCGCCGCAATGGGGGCATTTGTGTTTCTGTCCATCTTCATTTCCTGTCCCGTGGCAGTGCTGACATGGCGTGTTCTTTGGTACTCCTATGGTCTTTTCACACCCTTTATATGCCTCTTCAAGCGTGATTGTTACATGTGCCGTTACATCATCGCCCCTTTTCGGCCGGTTTCTCTGCTGTCCAAATCCAAACCCGCCAAACATTCTTCCCCCAAAGCTTTCCCGCATTCTACGGAAGATATCCATAGGGTCTCCTCCCTCAAAGTTGAAATCCATTCCGCCATTATCATATTGGGCACGCTTCTGTGGGTCAGAAAGAACCTCATAGGCCTCTGACAATTCCTTGAACTTATCTTCTGCGGTCTTCTTTTCTTCATCTGTTCCATTAGCCCATCTGTCCGGGTGCCACTTAAGAGCCTCAGAACGATACTTTTTCTTAATTTCTTCTTCACTTGCGTTTTTATCGACGCCAAGAATATCATAATAATCTTTCATAATCTACAATAGTATCACCGAGGAATATACAAAAAATTATTAATATAAGCAAACTATTTATGGAAGACAAATTATAGCACTGAAATGCTTCAAAACATAAAAAATAATCACACAAGGATTTTAGACTCAAAATTGTATAACGGGGAATACTACGATTTCATGCTATACAAGGGCGAAACTGTTTGGCAATCTTTGGATGACATCAATGGGATGACGATAGCCGACTTCTGTTCCCTTGACATAGCAAGCGGCGTTCTTTATTCTACGGTCACTTGGAGCGGAGCAACGAACGGCGGGGTGCATATGGAGGATATTGGCCTTACTGGTGTTGATAACGGATTGATACACTTCAGGAAGGATAGGGTATCAAACAGGGAGTTCCTTGACATCTATTTCAACAGCACATATGATATTCAGTCCGGTGATACCCGAATGTTCATGTCACCCGTAACGGGCAATACCCAAATGTACAAGTACCCAATGTACCTCGTGAATGACAACGGAGAAAAATACATTGCATTCAGGGGCGGATTCTATCAGGGTTTCTTTAAGTTAGAAGGGTTCGATTATCAAACAATGCCGACGGTTCTCAACAGGGATTATGTGTTTCATTTTGATATAAGGCCGAGAAGCGATTACGAAACGGGAATACAGACCGTAAACTACACACATAGCGCAAATACGGGAATATTCTTTTTCTTGGGAACCCGTGCAGAAAATAAGTTTTGGCCATTCTACAAGGCCGACGAGGAAAAATTGGAATCGTGGCTGAAGGAAGACGCACAGAACGAGGGCTATTTTGACGGGTGCGGAGAGTCGGGAGAAACCTATAATGTCCGCGAGAATAATGTCATTGTCAACGAGGCGGAATGGCTGCTTGAAGAGCCGAAGAACGAAGAGCCACCTAAGGAAGAGGGCTATTTCATCCTCGGGGACGGGTATTATGTATTTGACTGGTACAAGGACCTTGATGACAAGGTGAAACCGCATGGGAATACCGCAATCATATCGAACCCGAAGATAGCACCGAGTACGAACTATCTTAATACATATGATTTTTATCCTAACGCCGTTTGTGGTTGTGACAATTGTGAGGTTGAACCGACACCGCCTGAACCGGAATGTAACCCTTGCTGTGAAGAATATTTCATTGATGAATATTTCAATAACGAATGTCCTGAGGTCGACAACGGAAAGGCCATCACCGACGATTACCTTAATGCAAGCGGAGTGAATATCGACCTGACCGGCAAATCCTATAAGGATTCCGACGACCATTATTTTGACAAGCACGGATATTATGAGATAGAAAGTGATAACAAGTTCCTTCTTTTCGACAGGACGCCTGACGGTTTTACGACCGAAAATTGGATTGAAGGCTCGGAAGTTGTGCTTAGGGGAAGGAAGGATTGGCCTACTGCGAACTATTTCCTGTTAATGAACAGGACGGAAACGGGTTACACCACTGAAACCATAGCCCAATACAATGAGGAAAACACATATGTTTACGATATATTCAAGGATATAAGGAACAATGTTTTTGCCCTTAGGGTGAGGGAAGACGGGGCGATAGGGTATCGTCTTGGAGCCCTTAACTGCGATGATGATAACGAAAATCATTATGAGGTAAAGGAAGAATATTCAAAGCCCGGCATAATAAAATTTGACCAATGGAACAGCGTGAACGTGAGGTTTGCTGTTATAAATCCGTCATTTGACAAATGTGACAAAAGGAAAAGGAAAATGCGTATTATGATATATGTCAACGGTTTCCTGATATTTATCAGCAAAGAACTTGACACATTTGTTTTCAAGGCTTTGGATGAAGTATATCAGAAACAGGAGGCTGTTCCTTACAGCATTTCCCTCGGAGGAGGCTCCCTCGGACTGCTTGAAACAATACTTCCAAACTACTACGCAATATCTGATTATGTGCTTCCGATTGAGAAGGATTTCTGCGGAACATTCCTCGGAGATATCAAGTGTTTTAAAATCTATCAGGGTTTCATAAACTATTCGGCGATAGCCAACTATTTATCATAAAATAACGAAGGCATAAAAATACAAACATTATATGGCTAAAGACAATACATCTGAATTGTTAACAAACAACAATGCCACATACAAGGTCGTGAACGGCGTGAAATACTTCAAACTCGTGTCCGAATTTGAAGGCGATTACACGAAGAACTGCGGTCTTTTGGGTAATGAAATAGATGAGAACTTCTATTTTCTTAGAGGATATGACATTAAGGATGTTACTTTTGATGAGGAGACGAAGATATTGACCATCACAAGGGTTGATTCAGACTATGAACCGATGCAGGTAAACATCGGATGGGCAATCGAAAGTGACAGGCCTACGTTCGTGTTTAACAGGATAACGGGTGAATTGACAATTACTTATCCTGACGGAACCGTGCAGGTATGTGGCGGATTCCTGATAGAGGGGTCTGAAGACATCAGCATAGCAACTGACAGCACTCTTCGCGGCAAGGGTACAATGTATGACCCCCTTGGTCTTGCTTACACTGAAAGGACGGGTACCTATGCTCCTGCTTTTGACTATTTTGACATAAGCGACGAGACTGATGAAGAGCATTTTGCTAAAATGCCTGAAGGAATGGGAAAGGGCTACAGGGTGGTCACCAAGGAATTGTTTAACAGTTTCGGCTATCTTTACCCTTATTCCGCAGTTGAAAAGATTGCTTCAGCATTGACGCTTTCCGAGTGGAGAATCCCTACGAAACAGGATTGGGATGAAATGCTTAATGCTATGGAATGCCCTGATTACAGGAACCATTCTTCATATACGTCAACGTTCTTGGGACAGAAGGCGGGACAGGCGCTTAAGTCTCCTGGCGTTTACAAGGAAGACGGAGAGGGCAACGTCATCGAGCATACGGGTGCTTGGAAGTATTTCCCTGTTCCTGACGGAGAGGATGAAGTTTACGGACAGGACTTCAAGGGATTTACGGCTTTTCCTGTGGGATATGCTGAGAACAGGAACAGTTTCATGATTGACAACGACAATGATGTTGAAGGATTCAGGAAGGCTACAGCATTCTGGACATCTACCGTTGATGAGACCAATGGACAGATTTACGGTAAGATATTCGGACATAATACCGCACAGGTATATCAGCAGTCTTTCGATGACGACTCCAAGTTGTCAATCAGGCTCGTTAAGGATTATACCCTTACCAACTACGAGGAATATGAAAACATCCTTGGCCTTTATTATCCGACTAAGTTAATCACCGGTATGTATGACGACCTTCCTTACTCAAAGGTTTGGACCGCCATAAACTTTTATGGTGACAAGGATGACCTCGGCGGAGCGGTAAACCCTGAATGGGCGGGCTTGTCATACGAAGACGCAAGTTCTAAAATCGTTTATTTCATTTGCGAATGGGACGGAGAGAAATGGCACAAGAAGCAGATGGCGGAAGGTGACTCCGTTGTTATCCTTAACAAGGACGGCGAAGAGAATTACCACGAGTGGAGAATCATCCACGGCGAACTTGTTGACACGCTTGACCAAACATATGCTGAATTTGCAGAGGAGTTTAGTAACATCAGGGAAAACCTTGCTGAGTTGTCAGCATCAACAATCGTATTCAGTTCATCTGTCGAGACCATTCTTTCGGAGCACGATGAGAGAATCACAACATTGAGCAGCACGACTGAAGTTATAGAGAACAACGTTACGGTCATTAGCGGAAATTTGGAAACACTTTCATCATCAACAGTGGAACTTTCAGACAGGATTGATGCCGTCAGTGCAAGAACCACCGAAGAGTTTGAACGTGTTGACGGCCTCATCACAGACTTGAGTGGAACTGTTGAGAGTTTAAGCGCAGGTACCGTTGAAGAGATTGCAAGGGTTGATGCAGACATCCAAGAATTGGCGCAGACCACCGCAAGCGAAATCGCGAGACTTGACGATAAGATTGATGCCGTCAGCGCCACCACCACAGAAGAGATTGGTCGCATCGACGCCCTCATTGATGAGATTAGTGGAAATGTTGAAACACTGAGTGCGTCTACGGTAGAACTTGCGGGCGATGTTGCGGAACTGAGTGCCGCAACTGAAAGCGGCTTTACCGCAGCGGCAGAGGCTCTTGAGGCTGAAATTGCAAGGGCTAGGGCAAGCGAAGATGATTTGGGTGACAGAATCGATGACGAGGCTGCAACAAGGAAAGCAAATGATTTGGTTGCCCCTGCCGATTATACTCTAACGCAGGAAGGAACGGAACTTCTTACCAATGGCGGAGAAACCATCACAATAACAGTTGATGAGAACTTCTTCAACTTCGGCGAAATAATTGAAGGCGGAAGAAATTAATAACAGAAAAATTATTGAGCGACATATGAAAAGATTACAATTCAGAAACGACAGTACGGTTTTTCAGAACAGGGAAGAAGCATTAGCCTTTTTCGCTAACATAGCAAACCCGGAAATGGGAATTAGCGACAGGTTTGGTGATTCACTCTATGCTGAGCCAATGGTCGTTAAATATCTTGACGAAAACAATGTTGAACAGGTTATCCTTGCTATCGGAAAGGACAGCGGGAAAACCCCATATCATCTTATCGATTCCGCACAGTTTGTTGAAAACATTGCCGAACTTGGGGAGAAGGATACGGAAATAGAGGGGATGGTTACCCAACTCTCGGGTGCTGTCGTTGACGGTGCTGTAAGGGTTGAAAGATATGACCAAGAACTCGCAGCAAATGTCCGTGAGGAATACGTCATAAGAGATAATAATCATGAGCTTGGTCCACATATCAAGATTTATAAGGACAGTGCACTTGTTGATGTTCAACTTGGCAAGAGGGGTGCAACTGGTGTTACGAAAGTTGATGATACTTATGTACTCAACGGTACTTTCGAGGGTAACGACGATGCAATTCTCTACTTTGTCTACCTGACAGAAAGTGGTGACTTGAAACTTGTTGGAATCGACTTTGAGAAATATGTCCTTGAGGCGGAGGCCGGTGACGGACTTTACATTAACGACAACCACGTAATGTCTGTCAGGATTGACGAAACAAATGATGAAGGCTTCTTAAGGGTCGGCGAGAACGGACTTTCAACTTCAGGAATCGGCAATGCCATAATAAATGCAATAGACCAAATTGCAAGTGGCATATCAGGTCAAATAAACTCAGCAAAGGTTTATTCAAAGGATATCTTGGTTGAAAGGACATTGTCAGGAACCAACCTTACCATACAGGTTGACGGAAAGACGATTAAGAAAGAGTTTAATTATCCAAATGATATTGCTACTCTAACTTCTCCAATAACACTTAGAGATATCACAGATACTAATACGGATACCACAATTAAATCTGTATATGCGCTTTTCAATGGAGATGGCGAGAGAATCGGTGACGAGATTAAAATTTACAATGAAGGCCATTTGAAAAATGTCAGCCTTGGTAGGACCGACACGCATATCGACCCTGTTACAGGTAACATAATTTCAGATGGTGTTGGCGAGAAGGCAATGGTCTTTATTTATGCAACGAATAACGGATATCAAATGGCTTCAGTTGCCATAGAAGACCTTGTTCCTGCTTCAACCTTCACTGAAATCTATGAAAAGATTGACAGGGACGTTTCCAGTGCAATAACGATTTCAAAGGCATATACAGACCAAAGGGTTGAAGACCTTACGAGTGCAATCGGTTCATTGACGGATACCATCAATACATCTGTTGATGCAATGACGGACCTCATTGATACCAAGATTACCCAGGAAGGCAATGACAGACGTGAGGCGGACACTGCTCTTAATAACAGGATTGATGCATTAAGTTCAACCTACGAGACGAAGGATAATGTGTCAGCCAAGATAAGTTCGGCTGTAACCAACATTACTTCGCTTATCGCAGAGACAAGTGCGGCAACATTGTCAAATGCAAACGATTATGCTGACCAAAAAGTCGCTGATGCTGTTGCAGAGATTAATGGTACTAAGGTTGTTGATGTTGTTTATGACAAGGATATCAATTCTCCTAAGTATATCCAATTGAGACTTGCTGACGGAACCCTTACGGACGGCTTTGACGCTTCAGATTTCCTTGTAGACGGAATTCTTACAAGCGTTGATTTCGATGGTGAAAACCTAATCTTCATTTGGAACAATGACGCAAACACTAAGATAGAGATTCCAATTTCTTCGCTTTCAGACATCTACGAAGTCGCAAGCGGTTCGGTATCATACTTGAAGATTGACGGAAAGGAAGTTTCCGCAATAGTGGATAAGGAAGGCGGATACGCAAGGACCTTGGCAACAACTGATTACGTAGATAATGCCGCACAGACAGCAAAGACTGACGCAATAACCGAGTCAGAGGCTTATACTGATAACAAGGTTAATGCGTTGAGCGGAAATGTCGAGAACGCAATCAATGCGATGGAAGTCGACCATAGTGCGAAACTCGCATCACTAAGCGGCGCGGTTATCACGCTTAATGGTGACGAAAGTGTTCCTGGCTCAGTTGTTCACACCGTTAGTGACAAGCTCTTAAGAGACCTTATTACCGCAGGAACTCCTGTTACTGATGTTACAATCGAAGAGGCAGGAGAGCATTCATTGCTTAGGGTTATCAATGTAAACGGAGAGGATAGGTACTTTGCATCAAGCAGAGCAACTGACATGCTTTATGTGCCTCAATCAGGCTCTCCTGTAAACCTCAATGAATACATTACGAACCTTCAGAATAGGATTGCTGAACTCGAAGAGAAAAATGAGGAACTTGACGAAAGGGTTACCATTCTTGAAAATGCTTCCATCGATGAAGAAGCGGTCAAGAATATCATCAAGGGTTATCTTGAGGGAACCAATAGGGAAATCAAGATTGGTGAGGTCAACGATAAACTCCGTATCGGATTCGCAGATGACGCAATCTTCGGAGAATATATCGCATCAAGTTAACGAATATCGCTATAACGAAAAAGCCGTAGGAAATCCCTGCGGCTTTTTTTTCTATTTTGTACATTCAAAAATTGTTAATAGCGTATCGTCATCCAAATTTTTTATAAACAGGTCATAGAAGGTTGACATCCATACGAATTGGTCTTCCGCATCATCGGCATCAATCCATCCCGTCTTTTCCGATACAAAGGCATATCCCCAAAAAGCGGTGTTGCTTATCACATAGTTTTCCTTCGTTCCGAACTTTTCAAAATAAGCACGCTTATCTTTCATATTTTCATATATCACGCCCTCATAATCTGTCTCGGGATTCGAGGCATCCATAACCATCTCCCACGCACGTTCATAAATCCGTTGGTTATTGAGGTGTATCTTTTCCCAATCAATATCTCCTTTCTTTGCCTGAAACACTTCCCTTCCGTCTTTCGTGAGGAACGGGATACTGAAAATTTTCCCCAATGAATACGAAGACCACTTTCCATTCTTATTCTTGTCCGAATATGCATCCCCCGTTTCTTCATCCATTGACAAACCATATTTGTCAACGAGGTCTTCATAGAATTCAGAATCATCCATCTCCGCAAGGTCTTGGATGGTCATCCTTATATATTCAGCATATGATGGTATATCCGTTTCCTTTAGCGCGTTTCCATAAACGGCTATGAACGAATCCTTAATCTTCTTCACGTCTTTGAACCTGTAGACCACATATGGCTCGACTTCCTTATTTTTATCATATATGGACATTAAATCGTCCGGGTTTTCTCCTGCTGCTATGCATACAAAATGCCTGTAATCTTCATCTGTCATATTACTCTTCGATGCCCGTTGGAGGCATCTCACCACCGTGTAGCCCCTTATAAACATCAAGGGCCTTTATTATTGCTCTTTCTTTTGACTTGTCTTCTCCAAGTGCTTTTCTATTTAACCCATACAACAGCATCATATACTCTTTATAAGATAGTTTTTTCTTCCTACGGAAAAGGAGGAAACAAATAATCTTATAAAGCCAATTCCCGTTTTCTAAATAGGGAATTGTCTCATTCATCCAATCAAGGTTCATAATGCAATCACAATTGCCCAAAATAAGGATGTGATGATACCGAACCAAATCCTGGCATTCCTATCCCCGTCATATACTTCGCCCTTTTCGTTGGTTAGAATATTGGGATTGGTTAGTCCCTTTATCATTGATGATACGAATAGAAGAAGAGATGCTATTGCAATGAACGCCGATATCAGTTTCAATATAAACATCACGTCAGTTCATTTATCTTATCATATATTACATTTGCAGTGACAAGTCCGACAATCCTTCCTACTTCCTCGCCGTTCTTGAAGAAAATCAGAACAGGAACGCCCCTGACCTTATACTCTTCTCCTACAGCCTCCGTTTCGTCCGTGTCTATATCTATCTCGGCAAAAAACGTATCACCAATCTTTTCCTTATCAAGGTTCTTGATTACTTCAGTCAATACCTTACAGGGCCCGCACCACGGAGCCATCAACTTCGCACACCTTAACTTTCCGTCGGATTCGTTCTTGAATTCATGGAAATCATCAACTGATTTGAGTTCCTTTATCGTTACCATAATTAATCTTTTTTATTGAATATACAAAAATAGTTTATAAAAAACAAGGGAAGAGCAATGCCCTTCCCAATATATATCATATGTGTTGTGTTGTTATTTTCTAACTTTTTCGTGACGGCGAGAACGTGGGTTCCATACATATTCTTCAAACCTCTCTTCGGATTCTTTGATTGCATTATTTATTTCCTCGCATAGTTCTTCCAACTCATCCTTATTGAGATGAATATCATAGTGAGCCTCACCTTCCCTTATATCAAGGAAAAAGCCGTCTTCCTTATATTGTACTGTTGCCGTCATAATTAGAATGGTAAATCGTCGTCGTTTTCTCTTTCGTCTTCTTCATAAGACGGAACGCCCGAATACGCAGGAACCTCCTCCTGTTTACTGAAATCAGACTTCGTTCCTCCTGTATAAACAGACACCTGAGGTTCTTCCTCTACGGTCTCGTTCTGTCTTGGGCCATCACTGTCCTTTCCGAATCTCGGCATATCGATACTCGTAGCCGTTACATGGTGATTCATATACACCTTTCCATTTGATACACTGACAACGCTTTCAATCGGACCGCTGATAATGACATAAGTGCCCTTCTTGAGATACTGTGCACGCTTCTCAGCAAAATAAGAATCAAAACTCATAATGTCGAACCAATCAGTCTTTTCCTGACCATTCGAGAATGAATTGTTTGCTACGCTAAAACGGACAAATGGTTTTCCGTCTTTTGTCTTAAGGACTTCCGCATCCTTTCCAAGTCTTCCGTCAAATGTAATTATCTTCATCTTAAAATCAAATTTTCAATCTTGGTTCAAATATACAAATATCTATTGATAAAAACAAATCAGATTTCGAACATCCTTTGTTTCGATAGGAGGTAATATTCCCTGTTTCGTTCTATCCCGATAAATCTACGGCCCATCTTCATTGCGGCCAACCCCGTTGTTCCGCTTCCAAGGAACGGGTCCATCACAAGGTCGCCTTCGTTCGACCATGAACTGATGTGCTTTTCGGCAAGTTCCTGCGGAAACACTGCGGGATGAATCGTGCGATTCTGGGCTATAGCTATTTCCCATATATTTGAAGCTACCTTCTCTTCGTTTATCTTGAATGATTTCTTCGTTCGCCCGTTTTCTCCTCCCATGTTCTTGCATGTCGAATCATAGTTCTGACCCGCACACTTGCACGGAACCATTATCGGATTGAATGTCTTCGGTTTCCCTTTAGAAAAAACAAACATATACTCAAACACCTGATTATATCTCGGCTGTTTTACTTGTGGAAGAGGATTCTTCTTCTCCCATATCATAGTGTCATTGAGCCTGAAGCCATATTCCATGAATGCAAGTGCCTGCTTGAATGACGTGCCTGATTCTCCTCCGTTCTCGGTCTTGTCACCGACAACCCAAACGACAACTCCACCGGGCTTTACTACACGGAACAGTTGGTTTATTATCCTCACACATTTCTCGTGATTCCAATCATTAAGCGTATTTGAATAGTTCCTGAGGTCGTCATATGGCGGCGATGTAACCACGAGGTCAACTATATTTTCCGGCATCTCTGACAATAGTTCTTCACAATCTTTATTGTATAAAGACACGCCATCGAACTTATCTCGCATTGTAATTTCCATAATTTAAATATACGAAAAAATATCCTGTTGTCAAAATATGATGATATTTATGAAAAACCAAAAAACTTATGAAAAAAATACTCAACGGATTCTTGTTTGTCTTTTCATTCATTTGGCAGTTACCCCAATCTTTGGTTGGCTTACTTATGCTAATTTATTTCCTTCTTTCGGGTGGAGTCAAACTAATATCTTACAGGAAACTATGTTTTGCCTTCGAAGCCAAGGCTATGATGGGAGGAATATCTCTTGGAAATTTCGCCTTTCTCAGTCCAACCCTGTCAAAACGGGAAACGTCAATAGCACACGAACAACTTGGACACACTGTTCAAAGTAAAATATTAGGGCCTTTGTATCTGCTTGTTATAGGCCTACCTTCAATATTAAATGCCGAATACCATTTTACCAAGTGCTATTATGATTTTTATACAGAGAGAACCGCAAACAAATTCGCAGGACTTGTTGTAGTCACTAACAAATGGGGTAGATGCGAAATTGCCTTCCCTGACGAAACAGAATAAACCAATAACGGCCCGCCATTAGCGAGCCGTTTTCTGTCATACCGTTTCCTTACTGTTTCCGAACGCCCTTTTATCTACGAGCGGGCAGATGTAGTTCCATCCGTTTATGCTCTCGTTTTCAATAAGCGTATCAAAATCCTCTTGGTAATCCCTCGGAAGCATGCCACCATTTAGGTAATATACTCCGTGTGTCCTTGTGACGATTGAACCTTTCTCTATCGCCTTTCCGCCATTGATAGGTATGTTTTTCAATACCTCGTACCTTTTGTCTTGTTTCATTATATTAGATTTTTATCCATTATTTCCTGTGCTGAAGGAATGTCAAGTGCATCCCTTAATCTATTAGTAATTAGTGGTATCTTAACTTTTTGGTATGTTCCATCGGGCCTTAGCCATATCAAACGCCTTGCAACTATCTTATATCCGAGGTTTTCAAGCGGGATTGAATACAGCCCCAACTGCAGAGTATAATAACTCTCGTTTTGGTCAAGAAGGTCGTTGAACGGCCACAGAAGTACCTGTCCCTTATAGTTGTTGAACAGGTCTTTGTTCGTCTTATAGTCCCAAACGCATAGTCCGTTATTCTCGGACTCTGGTTCGTCCACATAATAGAACAGGATATCAAATGTCCCCGCATATGGTGTTCCTGCCTTGTTGAACACCTTTGTCTCGGCAAGGACTGGTACGAAATTCTCGGGAATGTCGTCCCAAAACTTCACCACCGCCTCTTCGTGCGGATTGAGTGGAACGGGCCGTCCCGTTTCAAACTGACTCTTACACTCAGGAAGTATCTTGTCGTATTGTTCCGTCATAAAGTAGAACATACTCTCCCCGAATGCATGGACATTTGTTCCGAACTCACATGCCTCGCCAGATATCTTACCCCATAGGGCCAATATCTCTTCCTTCGTCATTCCGTAATACTTATACGAAGGGTCTTGGTCTCTCTGCCACTTTGCAACACAGCCTTCGGCCATCTGTTCAGAAGACTTTGGCTTGTACTTATGCGTCACATCAGAGACACACATGTATTGAACCCCATCAAGATAATACTCGTGAGGGCCCTCAAGGAATACAAGTTTATTCGTATATGTATCAAGTATTTTCTGTCTTATCGCCTCTATTTCCGGTAGATGATAATACTTGTCCCATTTCATAATTCGTCAATTATTCTTCCTCTTATTTTTTCGTTAATGTCTTTCATTACTTTGCAGAAAACTCTTGAAAATCGCCGTATGCATTGTTTAATAACGAGGTCTGCTGTTTCAATAACATTATCTTTCGTTATGCCAACTGCCTTATATTTTTCAATTTCAACCAAAAGTTTCTCGTCGTCAATATGAGATGTTATGAATTCTCTGTCCGCCTTTAATTCCCTTAATTTTTCATATGCAGGAGAGGTTAAAAATCTATCGTGATAATGAATCGGGTCGTCCTTACAGTAGGCATAAAGTCCGTTGGCAAATCCTTCTTGCTCATATTTGAAAGACATATATACAATATCAGCCATATGCCGCTCATATTCATCTTCAGACGATATTCCGTTATTTACATATCCAATAACAGCATCTTTTCCAAAGTCATTATTCATCTTAAACTGTTGGAAAATGTGCTCTATTTCATGTTGTATAGTATCCATCAATAACGCACGGTCAATTGTTCCGCTTATACTGATACCATAGACCCATACGCCATTCGTTACGTATTTGTTGCCATCTTTGCTCTTGTCGTATGACACTATTGACCTTCCATCGGTTTTTATTCCGTGTCGTTCTGCATATCGTTCTAAATATTCCTTATCCCTGAAATTCTTTATTGAATATTGGATATATACTTCTTTTCCCAACAAATCATAAGTAATACATCCTTTCCTGATGCCGACGCCATCTTCAATAACCTGCGACTTTTGAGATTTGAAATCATCCGAAATAAGATTATAAATACCAAATGTTGCATTCGCAACATCCCTGTTTATCCCCATCTCTTCCTTTATCACCGAATTGATGGATTCAATAAGGCGATAATCATAATTTATCTCAGCCAGTTTCATTTTTTCTCCTCTTTATCTCCTTTATCTTTTCTGACAGCAATCGTCTTTGAAGTTTCTGTGCGATTATATCCCCGTGACACGGAAGCGGCTTGCAGTAGCATTCAAGGTAAATGTCTTCGCCATTCTTGTACTTTTCATATATCTCATCCACGACGGCCTTGAATTCGTCGTTTGTTGAATACATAAGGTCAAAGTAACTTCCGTATCTCTCTATTGCCTCTTCCCTTGACCTCACATGATATATCGCAAGCGTCTTGTTGACCGGCTTTTCCGTATATGGATTTCCGAGTATTGAACCACCCCTATAAATTGGGTAGTTATTCTCATTTGACGAATGGTCTTCAACCGTTCTGTTATAAACGATTATTGCCATATGTCGGGCTCATATGCAGGTATTCTAACGATGTCACGCTTGAACTGACTTCCAACATGCATCCTGTCAATCTTCTCCTTCGTCTCCGCATCGGGCTCTACGCCCTCACGAATATACTTGTCAAGTGTTGCATAGGTGAATCCGAGCTTCTCTTCGTCGGGGCTGCTGTGAGGAAGCCCGTCATCGGGGGTTTTATGAACCCACTCGCTCGGCAAGCCCATTTCATCACCGATTGCATACACCTCAGTAACGGTAAGGTTTCCGAGAGGGGAAAAAGCACCCGCCTCATCGCCGAAAATCGTTTCGTATCCGATGTAATTTTCGCTTGCGTTACAGGTATCGGCGACACGGCCATTGAAGGTCTGTGCGATTGCATAGAGCATAGTCATCCTCACACGCGGAGGAATGTTTTGCTGAGACTGTTCGCTCCATGTCTTTCCATTATCCAACAATCCATAGAAACTGCCTACAATATTCTCTATCGGCATTATCATGAACTTGATTCCGAGATATTCGGCAATCTTATCAGCGTCATTGATACCCTGTCCATAACTCGGCATTGCAACACCTATAACCCTATCGGGCCCAAGTGCCTCAGCAAGGAGTGCTGCGCAGATGGTGCTATCCTTTCCGCCAGAAAGCCCAAGAACAGCATTGCATCCGTTTCCATTTTCATTGAACCAATCACGAATCCACGCAACGAGTTCATCTTTAATCTTCTTGTAGTCCATTTTCTTTTGCTTTTAATTCTGATGGTTTTGCTTCAACAATTTCAATGTAAGCGCCGCAATAAGGGCAAGCAACATAAGATGCAAGGGCGTCGTCAACATCGCACCCATATTCATCAACGATTGGATTGCCATTCTCATCAAGTGTTTCAGTATCTCCCCACACCTCTGAGCGCATGAAATCACTTTGCCATACGATATGATTTCCACAGACGGGGCATAGCCCATCATATCCATGATGCGAATCAACAAACCCTTCTTCCAATTCGGGGTTATATGCCGGGTAATTTTCCTTTTCTTCCTCAGGAACGGCGCTCACTGAATAGTATGTTCCGCATTCGGGACACTTCAACTCCATTATGCTTCCTGAATATCCGTCTTCATCAAAATCGGAATACATGTATTCTTCTTTCGGAACCTCAACAAGGTCTGCGCCACATCTCATGCATGGCTTATGTTCAATTTTCTCCATCTTTTTCTTCTTCGTTATTTATTCCTGCTCTTTCACAAAAATCATCTATTAACTTTTTGAGGTCTTCAACACCGTCAATTGACCAATTTTCCGTCTTGATGTTTACAAACCTTCCCATTCCGTTGTTTCTTGAAGAGAGTGTTATTGACTGCCCCTCCTCGCCGCTTTCAGTACAATCATTGTCCTGATAATAGGTTACGGAGACTTCATCAACATATGGGCCCCAATCACCCTTTTGAAAATCAGTTTTCTCAAATGTCTTTATCATAATTTCCAAATTTCAATGGTTATATCCAAATCTTCAAAATGCTGCTTAATCATTTCCATGATGATGTTCCAATTGGCCCCTCCCCTGTCACAGGACATATGATAAGGAAGTGCAATTGACTTTATTCCCTTCTCTTCGCATTTCTTTGCAACCTTTTCGAGACAAGTATCAATTGCGTCGTAAGATGTATATCTAATTCCGTCATAGCCATAGTTTCCTTGGCCAAATAGGTTAAGCACTTTTTGGTTTTCTCCTACCTTAACGGGTAAAACGGCTCCAAGTACATCATTATTGTACTTATCAACATAATTTTTATACTTGGAGAATACATCAGGCCACTTTTCTCGTATAGCCTTTGCAATACCCGAGTTCATTGCTCCTTTGCAATTAACTTGATGAATAATATACTCGGCATTGCTGTCGAGCAAGTTTCCGTCTATGTTTTTAATTTCCATGATGCTAATATACAAAAAAATAACCCGAGAAACAAATCTCGGGCTATATTGTTATAGTACTGTTTCCGCCATGCGACCAATCATAATCATTTCTAAACTTAATCAATGCTCGGCCAATTTGCCGTCTACAATTCTTTAAAGCCGAATTAGATAATTTTTTAATCCATTCATATGTTTTTCCATATGTGGTTTCTGCGATTCTCTTTGCGTCGTTTGGAAATTCTTTGATTGCTTTATTTGCTTTTTTTAATATAATGAGCCTTTTGTAAAATATCGATTCTTGCATCGCATCTTCTTCTTCTCCAATAAATTGTAAATTACAAGACATCAAGTACGAATAAAGTCCGTTTTCAAAGGCATTGGCTTCAAATCTGTTTGAAAGATAAATAACATACCCGACATATCTATTCAAGTCAGTTGCACCATTCCTCGCCTCTGTTGCCGCTTTTACATATAAATTTTTGTTTGCTTCGCTTTTTATAAACCCGTCCTTTTTACTTGTTGATATGTTGAAAGCATGAAGTATTTCGTGTGAAACAACTTCCATTAGTTTATTTGGCTTTATCTTTCCATTAACTCGGTAGATTGAAAACAATATCTTCCTTTCTGAAAAATAAGTCACCCCAAGATAATCTTTGTCATATTTTTGGCGCTCTTTCACTTCAACCAATATCTTCCATCTATTATCGTCGGCAATAGTTACATTATAACACTGCATATCATCATCGTTCGTAATTATAGCATTTGTTACAATATATGCAAGTTTAGAAACCTCGTTGTTAATTCCAAGTTCTTCTTTTATTATGTTGTTTATGCGCCTTGTTTCTTCTGCTACGATACTTTTGCTTTCCATGAAAATTTAATTTTGTTTATAAATAAATAATGCCCGAGAAACAAATCTCGGGCTTCTTCTTAGAACTTACCGTCGTTGAGTCTTTCCCTGATTTCGGAGAGCGTTTCCTCTTTTACGAGTTTTCCGTCCTTGAATACGGTCTTTAATTCTTGGTTTACGATGTTCTCAAGTTCGTCCCATGTGTAACCATCCTGATAGTGGTATTCACCATCTGCGGTCCTGTACACAAGGCAGCATCCGTGCTGAGACTTTTTGAAATTTCCGCCTCCGTTCTCACGGTCGGTCTTCGGGTCTTTATAGACCGGCATCTTGGTAATTGTTCCGTCTTCGTTCTTGAACTCAGCATAGACGGCCTTGATGGCTACGCCAAAGGTGTCGCGGGTGAATGGCCTAAGTACCACAGAGCGACCGGTTTCGACCTCAATTGAAGTGCAGCCGTCTGTTGCGGGCCTTTCCCTCGTAACCGTCACATTGTCATCAAGTTCCTCAATGCAGTGCATGGAAAAGGAGCCGACGCCGAGAGAAACATTGGAAGCCGCGAACCCTTTTGTTTCCAAAATCGCGTAAATTTCCTCTGCTCTCTGAATGGTAATGGAGTCACCATAAAGTGCTTTGATATGCGGGTCAAGAACTTTGTATCCCTTTTTATTGATAGTGCCCCCAAAGATATCCCAAAGGGCAAATACAGTTTCAGTAACGACCTTTACGCAGTCACCGCTATCTCCGCGAACAAGGAAACATCCATTATGTGAAAGAATTTCCGTTTGGAGTGTAGGAAGGATATTCTTGACCACATTCCAATAGTCGTAAGAATCGCAAACACAACTGAAAGAAGTGTTCGGATAAAGTTCTGTAAGAAGCCTCTTAAGGAAAATCCTCTCACGATGAGGGTCAATGTCCGCATATTCATAATCAGGATTGTCTGCGGTGTCCTTTGCACTGTTGGAACACATCACAAAGTGCTCAGTAGAAACAGCACCAAAAGCAACCTCTTCCTTACTGCAGTCGCAGTTATAGAAGTGCTCAAGATAAGGAATTACAGGAACGGTGGCGCTGTTCACAAAAGAAAGGCACCAACCAGCACCGGCCTTAAGTGCTGCATCAAGACCTTGGTCTCCACGGAAATCGAAGTTACCCAACGCTCTTCTTTTCGGAACATTGTCATCACAGGTCATGTCATAATACTTGTTGACAATCTCGCGATAGGAGTTTCCTACAGTTGCACAGACCATCGGATACCACATTTCTGCGGAAATAAGGGACTCAAGGGCTTGTCCAAGCCATGCAAAATCAGGGTGAGTGTTAGTCACACCGAAGATAGGGCAATGGATAGGAACCTTTGCTCCTTCAGGGAGTGAAACAATCTCAATCGGAAGATAACCAAGCCGATGTAGATTGCGAATCTTATCGAAATCACAAATACCAACACCCATGGTCTTTTCCATATAGTGCTTGTATTCTTCAACAACCTCGTCCTCCGGGCGGTTGAAAAAATTCTCATTAAAATAATCAATGAGATAGTTCTTACAGAAGGCCTGAAGACCGAAGTTAACCACCTTGTTCCACCGCCCTACGCGGCTCATACGAGGCGTGTAATAAGAAACGGACTTTACGAGACCTTTATCAAGCATTTCGCTATGTACCGCTTTATAAAAATCTTTAAGAAGTAATGCGTTAGTATTAAACATAGTGTTATAAATAAAAAATATTAATCGTTGGCATAGAAATCATCCTCTCTCGGGATGAATACTTCGTCGTCGTCAAGGAAATGCTTGATTCCGACAATCGGCGCTCCGAGGAACATCCCATCTTTGGTTTCGAATATAGCCCTGAGCGGTTTCCCGTCAACCTTTGAAAGGTCGTCCGTCCCAAGGACATTCATGACCTTCTTCAGTGAATAAGCGAATTTGTTCCTGTAATTGGTACTCCATGGTCCGCTGACACAGAACACTACTCCACCACCACCCTGAACTTTCAGTTCCATCCAAAACTCAAGACTTTGAGCATATGTTTCTGAAACATTGATGCCGTGCTTCACGACGACTGCATTGAATTCTTTTTTCATACTTTCCGTTATATTACAAAAACCGCGCCAAACTTTTAATCCCACCAAGTTTCGTCCCTTTCAAGGCGAATTTTATGATAAAGGTATCTTGCCTTTAACTTGTAGATTTCGTCAGGGTGGTCAAGCCAATACTTCCTTTCCTTTTCGCTCAATCCGTGTGGAAGAAACCTATCAGCGTTTCTTGTATTGACCTTCACATCGTACACATACCCGAAATTTGGAGACTCCTCAAACTTGTAGTTTCCATTTCCCGCTTTTATTATATTTACATCCCCGTTGAAGTGGAAGAGTGGCTTCTTGTCCGTAAAGATATCAATCAGGCTTTCGCAAATCTTCATGTCGCGGATAACATATTCCACCCCAACAAACAGCCTGTTCCTTTCATGGTATTTCCTCATTTCTTCAATCTTGGCCTTTTCCATATAATAAAGGTAACTATAATCCCAAGGATAGGATTTCAGTACAACACCAAGTAGTTTAAAGAAATCCTTCTTGAAATGATAGTGAAACCAAGAGCGAATTGAACGAATCTTATTTCCGAAAGAGCCAATTCGTCTCAAACTGTCTAAAAATGATGGCGCGATTTCTACTTTCATGTTACTGCGAATATACAAAATTAAAACGCTTTAGCCAAATTGGTTAATCGTAACTGTTAAGTTCGGCGTCAATGTCATAAACCTTTTGTTGAACGATGCTTATCCTATTTGAGAGTTCGATTTGGCCTCTGCTCACTTTATTTATATTATAGGTATTGAGCATTGACGCATCAAGCACTAAGGTATCAACACCCTGCATGCGATTGATAACCTGTTCAAGAGAATCGATTTTCTCTCGAAACTCACCTCTTACCTTATCGGCCTTCCTGTTCGCAGCCCAAAACGGTAACATTATAAGCAAACCGACGATAATCGCGGCTGACAGTCCCTTACAAACCTCAAGGACAATCTTTTTTGCATCGTATTTCATAATTCTTTTCGCTTTCGTTGCAAATATACAAGTTATTTTTGACAAATCCAAATTAGAAAATAACCATTGTATTCATTTTTTTTTGTTATATAAAGCTTTATTAACAAGCTCGTTGTTAACCAGTTATTGTCGGCGGAAAATTGCAATTTTGTTTTTTATTTTTCTTTTTGTACATTTGTGGGAAAGAGAAATATTTATGGAAAATTGCAATTATAAGAATGAAATTATAAAAGCCGTCATATGGGCGGTGTTAATAATCGGCGCATTTGTCGGACTTAATTTATTTGTATAATATGAAAAAGATTTTAATCGTTGTTGACGCACAAAACGACTTTATTGATGGGGCTCTTGCAAATAACGAAGCACAGGATAGGGTTCCAAACGTTGTTCAAAAAATCGAAGAATTTGACGGAGATGCTATTTTCTATACCCTCGACACCCACGATGAAACATACCTTAACACGAAGGAAGGGGAACATTTGCCTATAATGCATTGTATAAGGAGTACCGAAGGGTGGGAGTTGAATCATGACGTAGCCGCAGCAATCGAAGGGGCCGTCAACCGTAATATCCTTATAAATGTCGTTGAAAAATATACTTTCGGGTCACTTGCACTTCCTGTTTTAGTAAAAAGGGTTGTAGGCGAAGAAGATTTTGAAATTCAAATTGTTGGTTTTTGTACCGATATCTGCGTTATAGCCAACGCTCTCATCCTTAAAACATCCTATTATAATCAGGGTGAAATCTATGTTGATGCAAGTTGCTGTGCGGGTACTACTGTAAAAGCACACAATGCAGCCCTTGCTGTCATGGAATCTTGTCAGATTAATGTCATTAACAAGGAGGAAGAGTAATGGACAAACTTAAAGAGTTTATTGACCTGTATTCTTCGCGAAAGGAAATTTGGGATGAAATTGCCCCTTTGGAAATAAAAGCAAAGGGACTAACTTCCAAAATAGATGAAGTTAATAAAGATTTGTCCTTTTCTTTGGAGAAGGGGTTCCTTACTCAAAAACTATGGGATGCTTTCACCGAAGAGCAAAAAAACACAGTTATTAAGGAAAGGGAAAAATATAAGAACTTGGCCCTAAATACTTCTTGCTCATATGCAGCAAATTCTCCGTTTGACCCATTTTATGATTCGTGGTATCTCGTAGCCGCAGAAAGGGATGGAGACAAAGTTCGTTTTCAGGTATCGTGCAGGAAGAATGAAGGCTCAATCAGTGGGCTAATGACATTCCTTGATACTTATTGGACTACATGGTTTGACATAAAGGAACTTGACAAAGAGCCCGAATTTCTTAAATTATAAGAAATAATGAGTTAAAACAGATAAGATATGAAGGGCATTATACTTGCCGGTGGAAGTGGCACAAGGCTTTTTCCAACAACGAAGTCAGTTTCAAAACAATTGCTTCCGATATTTGACAAACCTATGGTGTATTTCCCGCTGTCAACGCTTATGTTGGCGGAGATAAGGGACATACTGATAATAACCACCCCGCAGGACCAAGATGCGTTTGTTCGCTTGCTTGGAAACGGTAGCCGTTTCGGTATAAACCTTTCATATGCGGTTCAACCCCGTCCAGAAGGGCTTGCTCAGGCATTCCTAATTGCGGACGAATGTGGGTTTTTAAAAAGCGGGGAACCATGTGCACTTGTGCTTGGTGATAACATTTTCCACGGTGCAGGATTCAGAGATATTCTCGTTCAGGCAGGAGAAAGAACCGATGAAGACCTTGTGTCGATAGGTGACGCTACAGTTTTTGGCTATTATGTAAACGACCCTGAGCGATATGGTATTGCTGAATTTGATGAAAATGGAAACTGCCTGTCAATCGAAGAAAAACCAACAGAACCAAAGTCAAATTATGCGGTTGTCGGGCTGTATTTCTATCCAGGTGATGTTATAAACAGGGCCAAGATGGTCACGCCTTCTGACAGGGGAGAACTTGAGATAACGACCCTTAACCAAATGTATTTGGCCGAAGGCCGTCTTGCAGTAGATGTGCTTCCTCGCGGATTTGCATGGCTTGATACCGGCACATTTGACAGCCTTTATCAAGCATCATCATATGTTGAGGCGATTGAAAAGCGACAAGGTCTGCAGATTGCCTGCCTTGAAGAGATTGCATACAACAATGAATGGATTGATGAAGAACAAGTGCTCGCCGCAGCCAATGATATGGGGAAAAGCGAATACGGGAAGTATTTGAGGTCGATAATAGAGAAGAAATAAAAAAAAAAGAAAACGGAGGGACATAATGCTCTCCGTTTTTTATATGTTGCACTGTTGAATTTTCAAAATGGTGTCAGGTACCACATATTGGAACCTTTTAATTATTTTTATAATCAATCCCCAATTTTGCATAAATAGTTGTTTTTAATCCCGATTTTTCGTATATTAGGTTAAAATCAATTATATGATTATAGTAGATAAAGTTGAAAACGGGCCCGTATTGATATGCCCAGACATTTATAGAGATGACAGGGGTTATTTCTACGAATCATTCAATGATGCGGAATTTCGTGAAAAAGTCTGCGATACAACATTTGTACAGGATAACCAAAGCTGTTCATCCTATGGTGTTTTGAGGGGTATGCATTTTCAGACCGGAGAATTTGCTCAGGCCAAACTCGTGAGGGCCGTTAAGGGCGCCGTTCTTGATGTTGTTGTCGATAACAGGAAGGAATCAAAGAACTATAGAAAATATTATGAGTATCTTCTAACCGAGGATAACCACTATCAACTCTTCGTTCCTCGCGGATTTGCTCATGGATTCCTCTCCCTTAAGGATGATACCATTTTCCAATATAAGTGCGATAACCCGTATAACAAGGAAAGCGAGGATTCATTCCGATATGATTCTTTTGGCTTTGATTGGTCGAAATATATAAGGATGGATAACATTACTGTATCAGAAAAGGATATAAATGCAAAACCTTTCAATGATAGCAACATAGAGGAAATACCTAAAGAGACGATTTTGGAAGCCCTCAATTCGTCAGTTAAAAAAGCATTATACGACTCGGTCAAAGGAGTTGCGGCGTCATCTTGGCCAAGCACATTTCAGCCTATTGACCAAGAAATTTTTGCCGATGTCAACACATGCGGAAAAATCGAAAAAGTGAGATTAGAAGGGGTGTCTCCGGTTATACACATGGTAGATTCGTTTATGCCGGTGAGAAAAATTATTGTAAAAGTTCTCGATTCTAATCAAGAATTTTCCTTGTCTAATGACTTACATGAAGTAATAAGATTCTACAAATATAAAAAATAGTATGTACGAGAAAATAATACTTATAACCGGTGGATGCGGTTTCATAGGAAGATGGGTACTTGAAACATTCCTTACGAAATACCCTCAATATCTGATTATTAATTTCGATGCATTAACATATGCCGGCAATCTTGAAAATATCAAGGATTTGGAAAAATATCCGAATTTTTTATTTGTCAAAGGAGACATCAGAGAATTTAATGCCGTTGATGAACTATTTGCTACATACAACATAACCGATGTCATCCACATGGCAGCGGAATCACACGTTGATAGAAGCATTACAAATCCGTTTGAGTTTGTTAATACAAATGTGATGGGAACACTTAACCTACTTCAGGTGGCGAGAAACAGATGGAAAGAATACACGGACAGGCATGTTTTCTTTTCAATGATAACCGACGAAATTTTCGGCTCACTTGGAAAAGACGATACCCCGTTCAATGAAAACACTCCGCTTGACCCTCACAGCCCGTACAGCACATCGAAGACCGCACAGTACCTGTTCGGGAAAACTTATTACGAGACATATGGAGTTCCTGTCATCAGCCTTGCCTGCGGAAACGCAATCGGAGGTTATCAGTTCCCTGAAAAACTCGTGCCGTTGACAATCGACCGCTTGCTTAACGGACAGAATATTCCAATATACGGAAAAGGCGAACAGATGAGGGATTGGACTAATGTCATTGATATTGCTGATGCAATAGATGTTATTTTTCACAAGGGGGCTATCGGAGAACTATATTGTATAGGAGGGGATGCGTGCCGTTCGAACATCGATATTGTACACGCCCTAATTGATGAAGTTTCAAAACAAACTGGTAAAGATAAGGAAGAACTTGAGAAATTGATAACCTTCATTCCCGACCCAAGGGGTAAGGCCCATGATTTCAGGTATGACCTTGACCATTCAAAAATAACTAATGAGTTGGGGTGGAAACCATTTTATACTTTCAACGATTCGGTGAGGATGACAGTAACATGGTATCTTGAACATCAAGATTGGGTAAATAATGTGAAAACAGGAGAATATAAAAATTGGATTGAGACATATTATGGAAAAGAAATTGAGAAAAAGCAGGACTGATAAGAAGTTGTGCGGTGTATGCGGCGGATTGGCCAAATATTTTGAATGTGATGCGACAATGGTCAGACTTGCCACTGTAGTGCTGACGTTTTGTTGGGGAGCGGGGCTGTTGTTTTATTTGGCGGCAGCATTGGTGATGCCTTTTGAAGAAGGAACAATATAATAGTTTACACTATCATTTGACTCTTTCAAAAATATAAAAATAACCCGCAGCTTTTATCTATGGGTGGAAACAAATGGGTTTCTTTTAATTGACTCAGCCTAAATTAAGCCCATTCGTGACATTAGAGACAAAACGTCCTTCTGTCACTTTTCTGTAAAAATTCTTTTGAAGATGCCGTGGAATAATCCACGGCATTTTTGTTTTAAATGAAATTATTTTGTATATTTGAGGTGTTATGATTAAAATTAATAATATCACAATCAATCAAAACCATTTTCCCGACGGGTCGTTGAGGGTTCTCGACTTCCCTATTCTCCAATATAAGGAGAACATTTTCATTAAATGGAATTATGAGAACGACGCGGAGTTGTTCACGCTTATCTGTGTGGTAAACCACCTCAGGAACAATTGGGGAGCACTAATCAAGACTATTGGCCTTGAGATGGCGTATATTCCTCACGCGAGGATGGACCGCACGAAGTCAAACACAGAGGTCTTCACGCTGAAGTATTTCTGCGATGTAATCAACTCTCTGAAGTTCGACTATGTGCGTGTCCTTGACCCCCACTCCTCTGTGTCTGAAGCTCTTATCAATAACCTCATTAGGATGGATGTTGAAACGGGCATAGTAGATGCCATTGACGACATCGAAGGAAAAGACATTGATGGCGGAAAGAAATATGGTGGGACTACCGTCATCTATTTCCCTGACGATGGAGCGATGAAGAGATATAAGGGCCTCAATGCCTTCTGCGGGCACAGACTTATATACGGAAAAAAAGTCCGTGATTGGAAGACGGGCAAAATTAATGGCCTTACAATTCACTCCGAGGGTGGGGAATTGCTTACAGAATTTGGACAGAAGCCGCTTACCGATACCGTTGTCCTTATGGTTGACGACATTATCTCTTATGGAGGAACACTTGCTTACTCTGCTGATGCATTGAAAGAACTCGGTGCTCAGGCAATCTATGCCTATGCCTCGCATACAGAGAACAGCGTGCTTGACGAAGAGAACGGAACTCTTATCAAACGCCTGAATAGTGGTGTTGTAGATGGGTTGTTTACCACCGACAGCATCTACAGCGGAGAGCATCCGAGAATAAGTGTATTAAAACTCTTCAAGGACAATGACTGAAACACTTCAAGACAAAGGGAAACGCCTTCAAAAACAGAGGGACTATAAAATCGATGTGGATAAGTATATTCTTGTCCATGTCGATGGCCGTAGTTTCTCCAAGAAGATAAAGAACAGGTTTAATAAACCGTTTGACGATGATTTCATCAAAATGATGAACGAGACGGCCATCTATCTTTGTGAGAATGTTCAAGGGGCGAAAATAGCGTATGTGCAGAGTGACGAGATAAGTCTTCTTCTAAAAAAAGATACGCCAGAAGGCGATATTTTCTTTGGGGGCCGCCTGTGTAAGATGCAGAGCATCATAGCCGCACTTGCTACGGCGAAATTCAACCAATTGATAACGGCATACGAATTGGTTTCTAAGGAAAACGAAGGGCTTGCACAGAATATTCTTTATACACAGAAGGCCTTGGTTGAAATGATAGCCAAACTTCCTTTGTATCAGTTTGATTGCAAAGTATGGGATGTGGATACGGCGAACGATGCGCTCGCATGGTTCCTGTTCAGGAACATTGACTGCATACGAAACAGCAAGCAGCAATTTGTACAGACATACCTTCCACACAATGTTATAATGGGTCATAACACCGACGAACAGGTACAGATGGCCATTGACATGAAGGGTAGGAATTGGAACGAGTGCCCTGATTTTGAAAAATACGGCAGAATCATATCAAAGGAAGAATTTGAGTGCACTCTTGAAGACGGAACACCATACATAAGGACTCGGTGGGTTGCTCATAACGGAGTTGACCTTACCGATGCCGATAAACGAAATGAATTTGTTGAAAATAATCAATTTTTTAAAGAATAAGATATGGCAGATATTTTAAACAGGAATAGAGACGGTTTGGCCCTGTTCGATAATGGGGTACAAATTAACTACGCTCTTACGAAATGGAAAAACGCGAAGAAAGGCGTGACGAAAAACGGAAACGCTTTCATTATGCCACAAACGGTTTATAATTCAAGCACGGGAGCATCCTCAAGAGTTGTTGATTTGGGTAGTGTCACTACAATTGGGGGACCTAACATTACGATTGTTAACAGCAGTACAAATGAAGCGTGGGATGAGGACGGGCAAAAACATGAACTCAGCGAGATTGCCTCAATGGAGTTGAGGGAACTCAACAAGTTCATCAATGACCACAATTTCACCTACCTTCTTACCAAGACCGGCAGGTACGGAAATGATTTTTCATTCACGCCAAATGAGCTTACCGTAGGGTGGAGTTCTGCCGATACGGAGAAGAAATTGCCGTTCTTGGACAAGGTGAAACTTCTATTCAAAAAGACAGAGAAGCCGAAAATGGATGTGGTTTCATTTTTCACAAACATCAAAGCCACTTCAAAGAACTCTTTCAATGGATATGTCAACAGGGTTGAAAAGTATCTTGTGGCAATTCATAACGCAAAGGTTGTCGGGCAGGACGCTCTTGCTGAGAAGTTGTCGAGAGAAATGCTTGCAAACAAGTACGAATCGTTCCTTGCAGCGGAAGGCTACTATTATGTAGTCACAGAGAAACAGGTTGTTGATTTCGTCAACAAGTCCGAAAGGGGTATCTCTTTGGATTATATGAAAAACTTCATTCGTCCAATTCCTGATGAGGTAGTAGCAAAGATTGCTGAAGCCGACAAGTTGGAAGTGTTCGATAATTATGTCATCATGCACTACGACCCGAAAGGAAAGAACAAACAGGACACCGCAAAAGAAGAGGCAAAGAAGAGAGACCCCATCGTATTTGGCGTTATCGCAGGTTCTACGAAGCTCTATTACATTACCGATTGGATAGATGAATATTGCGACCTCACACTCGAAAAGTTTGTTGATACCCTCAAGATTACAAAGGATGACCTTATTGAGGACGAAGAGAAGAAAGCGGAGGTCTTGAAGGAGAAGAAAGCCGCAGAGAAAGAAACAAAGAAGGTGGAAAAGAAGGAGGTTAAGAAAACCACCAAGAAGACCGCAGCAAAGAAAGAAGAGAAGCCGAAGTCAAAGAAAGTTGATGAGGTCGTAAAGAAAGATGTTGTTAAACAAACGAAGAAAAAGAAATAAGAATTATGTCAAGTTACACAAGAGACAATTTTAAAATCAGGTTTGAGCCACAGCCGTCGTTCTATGTGAACGAGAAAAAAGGTGTGGTCGTATGTAAGGTAAGGGGTAGTCTGCAGTGCCCGTATGACGAAGGCATATGGGGCGGGTTGTCTTTCTCCAAACCGCAGATTGATGGTATTTCACTTACAGGAACTGGTATTGCAAAGTGCCACGAGAGTGACGAGTTTGATGTCAACAGGGGTAAGAGGATTGCCCTTGCCCGTGCGGAGAACGAATGCTACCTCGCTGCTATCAGGTATCTCAACGAACAGGCGTATAACCTTCAGTTCCTCATGACCGCCATTGACGAGTTCGTGGATAAGGGATTCGGCTGTTGTGCACACAACGATGACTATGTGGACAGTCTCGTGTTTACCGAGCATCCGATGTATAAGAAGGAAATCCTTGCCCCGAAAAGAGGGATTGAGGTTAGTACCATAAAGAAGTAATTCATATGCAGTATATTGGTGCTCTTATAGGTGATTACTGTGGCTCAAAATATGAGTGGAGTAATTTCAGGGGAGAAACTACGGAAGGTATGGAGTTGTTGGAGAGCGGAAAATTCACCGACGACTCCGTGCTTACCATAGCGACAATGGATTGGCTCAACAACGACATTAAGTATGGCGAGAACCACGGATTCGCACAGTACTTGAGAAAGTGGGCAAAGAAATATCCCGATGCAGGGTATGGCGGAAAGTTCCGTGGATGGATTGAAAGCGGCTCAAGCGAACCGATTAATAGTTTTGGTAATGGTTCGGGCATGAGGGTTTCCCCTGTCGCCTACTACGCCAATACTCTCGAAGAGTGCCTTGACCTCGCAAAGAAATCCGCAGAAGCAACACACAATCACCCCGAAGGAGTGAAGGGAGCACAAGCCATCGCAGAAGCCATTTATTTGGCCCGTAGTGGCGCCGGAAAGGACGGGATGAGAAAAGTATTGGAAGAAGATTTCGGATACAATCTGGGGCTTAATTTGGACGAAATTGGACGAAGGGCTCATCGCTTTGACGCGACATGTCAGGTTACGGTTCCCGAGGCCATCATCTGCTTCCTTAACAGCCGAGATTTCCTTGATGCAATCCGTCTTGGAATTTGGATTGGCGGAGACAGCGACACCATCGCAGCAATGAGCGGGTCTATCGCTGAGGCCTATTACGGAATACCGCATTTCATTGAAGAGACAATGAAACCAAAGATTCCTGACGACTTTAAAGAGGTTATCTATAAGTTTAACGAGAATATGTTGAGAAGGTGATTTTGCCTTCTCAATATTTTTTTGTATATTTGCATCATGACAAAAACTTTTGACGAATATTACGAAGCTCTCATGACCATGGGTGAGGATGAAAAGCGTTATCAAGACCTCATAAAGGAAGAAAATGAACGCTTTGAACTTTCGACCGATACCATATGGCATAGGGAAAAGATTAAGGAGTTGTGCGAGAAACAGCACACCGCCTTTGTGGAAAGAATGGCTTCTGTCAAGGAGGCAAGGCCGAGAAGAGAAAGGCTTAAGGCAAATACCAATGCTGATAGCCCGTTTGTCAGGATTCCCAAGAAAGAAGATTCCAAGGAATTCACTGCGGCATTGGAGGCGTTTGATAAGTTGAGTGATGCCGAAAAGAGAAAATTATGGTGGCATAGCAAAAGTGGCGAAATCCCTGTTGATGAAAGTCAAAAAGTCGATGACGAGACCATGACGAAATTGCATTACATTCTCGTTCAGACAGTTATTGATTTCATCAATGAAAAGAATTTGAAGAATGTGGATGCAGTTTCATTTTCCGCAGATGGACTTATCCGCTCTGCTGCTTTCGGAGAATGGACTCCCGAAACAGATTCTTTCCTTTCTTTGGAGGGGATTGTTGAAGAGAAATATACCGATAAAGACGGCAAAGAACATAGTTGCCCTTCACGAGTCGAGATTGGAAAAAGTTTTTAATGAAACAGCCGAGCAAGAAAAAGAAAAAAACAACACATGTAGAAGGCACGGGAATAGGAATAGAGACCTGCAATGAATGTCCTTTTATGCTCACGCAGAATGACCTCTCAATATGCAATGCGTCAGATGCTGTTCTTGGCAAAGAAAAAGTTATTAAAGTGCCAAATTGGTGTGGGAACAAAAAAGGATATGGAAAAGGAATACAAAGTAAAAAGTGACAGGTACGGGCATGTACATAAATTTGTACAGATGCCTACCGGGTATTATGCATTCGTTCCCGAGCAGGATTGGATGCCGCTTTACATAACAAAAGACAAAGATGGGTCTGTAAGTTTCGTGGATACTGATGGCGGACCATGTATCGGAGTCGGGTTTGAAACTGATGAGATTAAGGTTGTTGCATTACACGATTTCGGACAGTGCGGGATTGAATTTCAATTGGAGGAGAAAAAGTAGTTTGGCACGGTTTTTGAAACTAAGATAAGTATGAGAATTAAAAATGGAAAAGACGCCCTGATTGAAGTAGGGTTCATTAAAGCGTATTACCGCATTATTGAAGTAATGGAAAGTAACATCGGGTCCGAAAACCTTATTAAAAAGGAAACAAGTACCCGTAGGTGGGGTCTTGATGTGCTTGAGCGGTTGGTTAGATTTGCAAAAAGAAAGTATCCAAAATTAGAATCTGACATTGACGGAGAATCTTATTGGTATTTCAATGAAATTTCTGAAAAGCATGGAAAAGTAATGGATAACTATTTTGAAGAATTACGCAATGGAAACAAGCAAGAAAAGACCGACGATTGCAATTGATGTCGATGGGGTGTTGAGAGACAACCTCGGCATCATGGTTGATATGTATAACAAGGAATTCGGGACTAATCTGAAAGAATCCGACATAAGACAATTCAAGACCGAGTTGTCTTTTCCGCTTATTGAAGAGAATCTTGGCCGAAAGGCAAGTGACTATTTCTTTCATGAGCATGCTCAGGAACTGTTCCTTGATGCTCCTGCTTATCCGCATGTGGAGGAAGATATCAACCGATTGAAAGAGTTTGCGAATATTATCATCATAACCTATCAGAAGGACTACACAAATAAGTTCCTTACCCTCCAATGGCTTGAAAAAAACTTCATTGAGCCGAATGGAATCTGTTTTTTAAGGGATAAGACAATTGTGCATTGTGATGCGCTAATTGATGATAATGACTACAATTTCCTCGGGACCCATGTGAACACTTCTGTCCTTGTTACTCAGCCATACAATGAGGGACTTGACCTCGATGAATTCATCACGAGAACCAACAGCAGGAAACTGATACGGGTTGATTCATTCCATGACTTCACAGAGAAGTATTGCAGTGGAGAGATAGAGATATAAAAGAAACGGAGGGCGTTATTGCTCTCCGTTATTCTTATCATATATTTCAGGATGTAATCTCATCTGTTCGTCAACAAGGGCCTTCCATATTGAATCCTTGGTTTCTCCACTATTTTCCATGATAATTACCGCAAGGGAACCCACTACTTTAGTGGTGGGAGGAATTGCGGCTATTTCCTTTTATTAAAAATTATTATTCTATATAAATATACAATTTTTTTTAAAAAAAAAATCCCTAATAATATTAGTACTTTTTGAAAATATGAACTATTTATACATGTAATGTACCTAACAACTAAAATACAAATATCAAAGAACAATAAGATGGACATCAATACAGATATCCTATATAAATTATGTTATCACTCGGCTCGCCTTTATAATGTGGCATTGTATTCTGTTAGACAACATTACTTTAACGCACAAACCTACCTTAACTACTACGGAAACTATCATGAGTGTAAAGATAATGAAAATTATCATATGCTCCTTGTTGATAATTCAGCACAAATTCTCCGCCTCGTTGATAGGGATATGAATTCGTTCTTCAAACTTCTTAAAATGAAACAGGTGGGCAAATACTCTGCCTCTGTGCATCTTCCTCGTTACAAGCGAGAAAACGAAATATCTACATATTTCTGCTGTGGAAGAACTTGCCGTATTCAGAAAAATGGAATTGTTGAAGTTGGTTTATCAAAAGAGTTTCGTGAGAAATATGAGCTGACTGAAAAGAAACTCGCTTTACCAATCCCTTCCAATCTCCGTAATGTAACTGAATTCAAGGAAATCAGAATTATTCCGCAATACGGGGGGAAGCAGTTCTCCATTGAATACATCTACGAGTCAAATAAGAATATTCAACAAGCATCCGGTGACGGTTATATATCCATTGATTTAGGGGTAGATAACCTTGCAGCCTGCACAATCTTTTCTAATGGCGGCATCCATCAATTTTTAATTGATGGACGACGACTGAAAAACATTAACCACTATTACAATAAGAAAGTCGCAATGCTCAAGTCAGAATACTCCAAAAACAAGAACATTCCATCACAGGACACGCCTCGTATGATTCGTTTAATGAATGGCAGGAACAATCGCATTAACGATTATTTTAACAAATCCGTTAAGTTAATTATTGACAAATGCCTTGAAAACTCCGTAACCACATTGGTTATTGGGTACAACAAAGAGCAAAAACGAGAAATTAACCTTGGAAAGAAGAATAATCAGAACATGGTGATGATTCCCACATACAAGCTCCGTCAGAAATTGCAACATCAATGTGAATTGCACGGAATTGCCTACTGTCCGCAGGAAGAAAGTTATACCTCAAAAGCCAGTGCTTTGGATAATGACTTCATTCCCAAGTATAGAGATACTGGTATTCCCAAGTTCAGTGGTAATCGCATTCATCGTGGGCTGTACAAATCCAAGGATGGTAGTGTGTTGAATGCGGATATTAATGGTAGTGTTAATATTCTCAAAAAGTATTTCAAAGAACGTAAATCAAATGGGATTAACCCAGATGATGTAAGAGCACTTGTCAATGTGCCGTGTCAAAGGCTTTCAGCCTTTGCTCAAGCCCACCGACTTTAGTCGTGGGTTATTGACCATGTATCCTCCTTATCGCTTCATTGACCATAAGTTTTATTTCGTCTAATGATATCGTTTCGGCAAGTGCCTGTGCAGGTGCTGCCTGTGCATTGTCTACGCGGTATTCATTACCTTGTTCGTTGTTATCTAATGGCGTTTTTTCCAATTCATCATAGTATACATCGCTAACACATTCCGCAAATTCTGTGTTTCTCGTATTCATTTCGCTCCAACCGAATGTTCTGTGTGGTTTTTTATAAACACGCATAAATCCGCGACCTTGCACGCCGGCTGCGTCGAAAAAATAATCTGAAGGATAGCCAAATGGGTTTTTCAGCATTGCGTTGTTGTCAATATCGTATAACAATTTGTAATCCGTCCACGACCTGTTATTTTCGTCCCTTACATATTGACTTAAAACCGCATATGGCGAATCTGAATATGTATGAGAAATGCCCTGTACGAAAACATAATTTCCTCCACTCTTTAAAACAAGTCCCTTTTCTTTATTGAAAACAACTCTTTTGTTCGCACCATCGTTTATTGCACCCCAACTTCCATCTTCTTTCTTTTCAACCGGCGCGATACATAAAAGTCTTCCTTGTTCGTCAAAATCGCCAAATTTATCGAATTTTCCAAGTTTTCCAATTTGTCCGGCTCCGTCAATAAACATCGTTGGCCCCCTGCGCCATCTGTCTGTCCCTATCATTGCTGTAACGGCATCGTATTTTCCAAGTATTTTCTGATGTTCTTTCGTGTTCAAATAAAGATTGTCTAGATTGTCGTCGCCAACATACTGCAAGACATATGACAAATCGACAAATTTTTTCTGAGATGTAGAATAAAAGTATTTTTCACCGGATGAGATGTCGTAAATGATTTCAATAAGGCCATCTTCAAGAGTTCCTGCAAAGTAAGAATCAAGCGAACGATAATAAGATTCCGAATTTCCTTTTATCTTATTGCTTCTCATGTCATTAAACCAATATTCACCATTAGGAAGTTTCAGCGGCATGTTATTGGACAAACTTATTAGCGCAATATCATTCATTGACATTTTTACTTGGAAGAATTGCGGCATATATCCGGCACCGGTATCGGACCATTTGTTTGGAATTGATTTGAACCTTTTCGTGCTGCCTATTGTTATAAATGCATGCCTCCTCGTATCATATAACCCATATCCTCCTCCATTTCCCTTGAAGATTATCAAATTGTGCGGGACACCTCTTTCGTCGGACGCATCTTGCGCACCGTATCGGTTCTGATAAAATTTTTCAGCCGGCATCATTGTGAAATCCCATTGCGGCCTCCCTTCTGATATGGTTTCAAAAATTATTTGTCCTTTGTCCACGAGGAAGTATTCTCTTGGCCTTTCTTCCCCTTGCGGCATAGGTGAACAAATCAACACGCATTTTCTAAAATCAACCTTTTGCCTTACAACGCCGTCTTCATCCCTTTCTGGCATCTTTCCATAAAGCATTTGGTAAGGCTTCAGCAATGCGTTTGGGTCTTCTCCGCCATTTATTCTCATCTGTATGTACTTCAGGCTTCTGAGGTTTTCCAGTTTCCTTGCTTTTTCTGCTGGGTCTACGGTCTTTCTTCCATTTTCTTTATGCTTTGGCGCTTCTTTTTTCCATATTTGGAATATACGCTGAAGGTCTTCTGGCGTCACACCAGTTATTTGATAAAATTCCTCAGGCGTGTATGCATGGTCAGCCTCCGTACCTGAGGTTTCGCCATATCCGTGATTCCATCTTGAAGTAATGAAAACGGGGCTTCCATCAGTATTACTTTGAAGAAGCGCTATCATTGAATTTCCGTAAGCATCATGCGGCTTTCCCTTTGTAAAGCCGGGCCCCACCTGTCTTTTAACATTCTCATACCCCTCTTTAAGGAAGATGACATAATGGATGTTAAGCCTTCTTATATATCCATCATAATGATTTTTTCCGTAGGTGATGCACCATGCGCCAGGCGCAGTAAATCTTTCATATTTTGTTCCGTCTTGGTAAGAATAAAGAATATGGAATGTATAGCCATTTCCTACATTGGTGTCTACTACCTCCGGTTCGGATTCTTTTTTCCTTTTTGATGTCCCATCGTCAATTCCGAGGTATGCATTTATCTTTCGATTGTATTTCTTAAGCAGTTTTTCAATTGGGAGATTTCCAAAATCTTCCGGCTGTTCCATCGTTTCGCCAACAGAATCAATATAAGAAGTCCTTAGGATGTCGATAAGCGCATCAAGCCTGTAGCAAACCTCAGTATTCCATTGGTCTGTCGCAGATGGGTCTCCCGTTAACACCGATAGGTCTTTGTTAAGCGTAAGGTCTCCGTTGAAATAATATCTAACGGCTCCCGCAAGATAAAAGTTTGATGCTTTTGAAAGGTTATGCATTCCACCCTGTGCTGCGAGTTTATCCAACATGATTCCCTTGAATCGGCCAAGAGACAGATTAATGCCCTTTTCGTTAAGCACCTTGAGATAAGGGAGTAGAAGGTCGTCACGCTTTGATTCATTCAACATCATATATTCTTTATTTATTCCTTCGCTCAATTGGCCTTGTATAAATGGGAAATTAAAATTGTTTTCAGGAGAAGGAACATCGTCACTGTGCTCATCGTGATAGTTTTCATCATTAACAGGTAATGTGTTAGGAAAAAGTTCAACATTGCCAATGGCCGTCATTCCCTGTTCTCTTGTATTTTTGTATGCAACGCCATCTGTAACAAATATTTTATGATACACTTCTTCCTCTCTACCGTCCTTATATTGACGGTCTTCTTCGGCGCGAATATAGTCCCAAAAGTCCCATCCGTCAAAAATAAAAGAAAATCCGTCATCTTCCACGTCAATATCATTGCTAAAGAAAGGAGTGCCCATAAATGCTTCTTCCCACATATTTTTTACAAAACATCCTTCTTTGGTGTCATACACAAGATATGCTGCACCACGAGGCCTTTGTAAACCGCATATCGGGCCATTGTTTATAGCATCAGCCTTTATATATCTTTCGCCAAGACTGTGAAAATCGCCGCTTTCATTGGTCATGAACACATTATTTCCTATGGCTACCATTTTTTTGTGCCTCGGGTCATAATAAACGCAATTTTTCCTGTTCCAACTCTTGCTTGAAGAAAACATAATCATCCCCTCGTTTTCGCACATCTCCACGAATTTTCCCTTTCCGTAAATGTATGCTCTCGTACAATCGCTCTTATACAACATAGGAGATGTACAAACGCTATCGTATTCATATTCCTTATCAGAAGAATATGCTATAGCGAAATAGCCCTTCATCCTCAATTTTGAATATATTACCGTTCTGTAGTTTTTCGGGTCGCTTATTGTTGTAGGCCTATAATATCCTTGTTGAACTTCTTCGTTGTTCGTGCTTGCGTCCGGAATATCCACAAAACGCCTAAGCATCATGCTGTAGAAATATGACTCTCCAGACGATTCGTCCGCGACCAATTTTAAAACCTGAGATTTTTGGCCGATGAAATGAGCGTGAAGTTCATTTCCTCTCCCCCACCTCTCATTTACACCGGGATAAGTTATCTTGTTGAACCAACATCTTCCGTTAGGCATTTTAAGTGGCATATTCGTCCTTGTTGATACCAAAGCAATATCCTTTCCTGACAGTTTTACTTCGTAGAAATCGCTTACTCCGCTTGGCTTATACCAGCTCCTCGCCTTTTCAGGTATGCACTTGAACTTCTTCTGTCCGTCAATCTCCAAAAATGCGTGTTGCCTTACATTGTATAAGAGCCAATACCTTGTGGCCTTGATGATAACCATGTTCTGCATGACCGGAGATTCACCTTCCCCTGTTCCATACCAATCATTTGAACTATCCATGTCTTCAAGGTCTCCATCGAATATTATCGAATCAAATACAACCTTGCCCTTATCAATGATAAATGAGAACTCGCCGAGTTTTGCGCTGACTACCGATTTCTTTTCCTCTCCGTTTCCGAAAAGAGGCCTTTCAGTATTGACATACGCGCCGGCTTCAGTAAGGCACTTGAAAAGGCTTTCTCCGCCGTTTGCCCGCATCTGTGCATACTTTATTTTCCTCACGGGCTCAATTGCAAGTTGTCTCTTTTCACTGGCAGATGTCTTGGTGGTTACGTTTTTGGCATTTGTCTTCCATATTTGATATATTCTCTTTAGGTCATCAACAGATACTCCGGTTATATTACAGAATTCTTCAAGGTCATATGCATGGTCTGCATTTGTGCCATAAGTGTTGTCTTCGTAGCCATGATTCCATCTTGAAGTGATATATGTTGGCTCCCAACAGTCGTTTCTTTGTAAGAAAGCAATCATTGAATTTCCATATTCGTCGTGAGGCTTTTGCTTTGTGTAACCGGGGCCGACTTTTCTTGGAACATTCTCAAATCCATTCTTGAGGAAAATAACATAGTGAATGCCACCATATCTTCTGAACATTTCGATATAGTTGTTGTAATGTCCGCTTCCGTAAGTAATACACCATGCGCCTGGCGCGGTATATCTGTTATACTTCGTGGCATCCGCATAACTATAAAGGATGTCGAAAGTATATCCGTTACCCACATTTGGATTTGTATCCAATTCGGGCTCCGCTTCCTTCTTTTTATCTTCTATTCCGAGCGCGGCATTTATCTTCTTGTTGTACTTCCTAAGTAACTTTGGGAGTGATAATTCTCCGAAATCCTCGGGCTGTTCGAATTGAGTACCTACGGTATCGATATATGCATTTCTGAGTATCTGCACTAAAGCGTTAAGTCTTACACATACATCTTCGTTCCACACATCGGGCTTCTTGACATCACCGCTTTCCAAATATGATGGTGTGCCATTAGTAAGCAGTCCTTGGAAATAGTATTTTGTTGCTCCGGCAAGGTAATAGTTTGATGACTGCGACAAGTTGTTTATACACCCCTGTGCGGCAAGTTTTTCGAGCATTTCTGTCTTGAACTGCCCCAATGATTTCTCTATTCCCTTTTCTTTTAATATGTTCAAATAAGGAAGAAGGAGGTCGTCCCTCTTCGACTCCATTATCAATACCATACTTAATCCTCAATTAGTCCCATTCTTTCCATAATGGAAATCATGTTATTGTATTCTTTCTTTATCTTGTTCTCCCTTACAACCCTGTCAGAAAGGTTTGCAGGAATCTCATCCTCATCATTCCAAGGTTGGTCAATTGGCTTTCCATCTTTTCCGATTCTGTACCAAGGATTTCTCCTCACATAATCAGGTATTTTCCCGGTAGATATATCAGTAAAACTAAAATTTGGGTCACTAAAAGTCCTGTTCAAGTCTTTATTATATCTTTCCGGGTCTTTAATGCCAACATATCCCCTCCACCTGTCGTCGTTGTCAAAGGACTGCATTTCTTTTGCAAACCTAAAGTCGGGGTCATATTTCATGGTAAATCCATTATCGTCCAATTTTCTATCGTCGTCGTTCCACGCATCGAAAGCATCTTTTGTGTCTTTTTTTGTTCCATAGTAATCATCCCACATATCATCCATCTGCTTCTGTACTTCAGGAGAATGACCGCCGTTCTTGAGCCATGTGCTGTAATTTTTAGAAGATACTTGTTCGGCTTCTGTTCTTCCATATTTATCACATTTCTCAATGTTCCCATTATCGTCAGTTATTGTATATCCGTCATTTCTGTCATACATCAAGATTTTTCTTACGATATCGTTTCTGTTTTTGTATTTCTTCATATCGTAGATGATTGCCACTTTGTCGGCATTGATGTAGTGCCCACTATCGCCATATACACCGAAAATCGGTTCTCCATCTCCGCCAACCTTAACTGCATTGAATCCCGGTGCTTTGTATTCCAAGTCGTATAAAAGCAAATCACCATCTGAAATGTGCTCCCCATAGTAATCTATATTATTTATTGCACTTTTTTCTTTCACTTCTTGCCCATATACTCCAAGGTAAGGAAGATATATTCTATTTGTTCCATGGCCATGAAGGACTATGCCCCTTCCAAACGGAAGCGTATAAAGTTCCCTGCCATAATTTTCACCTGCAACAACATTCCCATTTTTTGCATTATAATATGCAAAATCTTCCCCCGTTCGTCCAAATATGGCAAACATTTCATGTTCCTTATTCATTGGGCAACATCTCCATACGAAAGCGCCTTCTGGCAAATCAATCATTTTTGGCTTTCCTCCTTCCATTATGGCAGTATCAATTAACTTCTCGCCTTTTAATTCACCATTTCCGCGACTTTCCCTTGTTAAAAGAAAAAATCGCCTAATGTTTGACCGAAATCCAAATCCGTCAACTTCCCTAATGCCAATGTTGGTGTTGGCATCTGATATGGCAATAACATCTTCAATCTTTTCAATATTATTATTTTCGCCGCCGAAAGCCAATAAGATGATAGAATCGCTGTTATATGGGGTATCATTGGAATAATACTCGGATATTGTAGGCCTTTCGTTTTCAGTATTAACATATTTCCTAATTCCAAATATCGGAGAAACGGTTAAAAACCAAATTCCATTAAGATTTGTTTCAACATTTGTTATAGCGGCAAAATTTGTATCGGCAAGGGCAGAATCCGTCTCAGGGTCATTCCCATCAATGTCCCTGTTAATCATCATCTTAATCACGTTACTATTAAGATACATCTTATTCTTGAAAAACTCTTCCCACGCAGAAAGGATTTTTTGCTCTTTTTCCGAATTATAATGTTCTGCTTCGGCCTCCAATTGTTCTCTTAGCCTTCTTGCCTCTTCTTCTCTTCTTTTCCTTTTCTTTTCTATAAGAACATCTTGAGACATTTGATATTTTTCCTCTTTTTCATATTGTTCTTGCATCTTGTTCCACGCCCATGAAAGAATTTCCTTATCACTCATGATGTTAAAAAGTTCTTCTCCGATATATTCCTTCAATTTATTTGCTCTCCTGGGCGAATCATAAAAATCACAAATCTGTTCAATGTATCCATTCCTAACACCAACTTGTGCTTGAAACATTGAATATCTTTTATTAAGTTCCTTTCCTATAAATCCAAGTTTTTCATCAAAATCACTTACATCCATTCTGGCATTGTTAAAATCATATTCCTCATCAAGGGGTTCAGGGTCATTTTCATCGTTAATAACCGCGCCCTTCCACTTGAATTGGAAGAGAACAGATGAATCTCCGTTTATTTCTTTAGTGTCAACATCAGTATATCTGAGGAACATTTTGTATCCATCATATTTTCCTTCCCTATCTGATGCAGTACACCAATGGCTCATTCCGAAATAATGGTTACTTGCCGTATAGTTTGTCGTACAGGTCATCAACCACTTTTCAGTTTCCTTTATCTTTATGTACCCTTCTTTTGCAAATTTCTTACGGGAAAGAACGGCTCCGCCTGATGAAAAATAGTTGATATCTGAAGTCATATCAAGAAGGTCTTCATATTCACCGGCCCTAAATTTATTGAGAACATTTTGTCTAACCAATTCATTAGCCGACTTATACTTCTTAACTGCGTCTACGGCTTCTTCCGTTGTTGCATTGCCGTCTCTCACACAATTTAAAATAAATTGCATCAGTTTGTCGGGGGCGGGGTCACCATCAAGGATTTTGTCGTAATCTTCTCTTGGGATGCTGCTATAAAATCTATTATACGCATCTTCCGCGCTTATCTCATTGATTATGCTCTCATATATGCTTTTTAACCAACTCATAGATATAAAATGTCTTACTATATAAATAGTTAAAATTAGCCATTTAATCAAGGTGTTTGGCGGTTTGCATATGTCTGTTTATTTTTGTATATTCATACTATGGGATATAGAAAAAGCACAAACGAAGGGGATAAAGAAGATTTCAAATATACAGAAGAATTCATGCAGGCGAAGTTAAGCAATTTCTTCGCCTATAATACTGTTAAATACGACATCGACGGACTATACATTTTTGATTGGGAAAGCGACAAATTCATTGAAACCCGTTCGGGGCTGATATATGAATTTGAAATCAAAGTTTCAAAATCTGACTTCAAGAACGACTTCAAGCATAAAAAAGATAAACATATCATATTGGAAGGGGAAGAAAAATACGGACAAAAATATCTTCCAAAATATTATACTAATCTTGAGGCGAGTAAAGCCTATGGCTCTTTTTCTGAACGCTCTTTCCATAAATATGCCGACGATAATCCTTATTATTTGGTTGGAGGGCATAAGCGTCCAAACTATTTCTATTATTGCACACCTCCCGGACTAATAGAGCCTGAAGATGTTCCTGAATATGCGGGCTTGGTGCAAATAGATAAAGCAGGGCTTATAAGAATAAAGAAGAAAGCACCAAAATTACATGGGGAAAAACTGAAGGATGAAGACCTTGGACTCGGAGAAAAATTCTATTTCAACATGGATAGTTGGAAAAGAAAATGTAAGGAAGCGCTGGAAAGCAGGGATTTTTGGAAAGAGAAGTTAGACGCAGAACTTGAAGAACACGGGCAGGGAAGAGCATATAAGGACCTTGAAGATGAACTTGAAGGATACAAGAAAGAATACCACAGGCTGAGCGAGCAATTTGAAGCAACAAAAAACAGGTTACACAGAGACTTAAATGATAACAATCGAATGATAAGGTGGCTTGTCCGTGAGATACAAAAGCACGACCCTGAGTTTGATTATGGAAAATTTGAGGACGAGATGTTCGGTAAAAAAGAAGATGCCACTCATTGAGTGGCATTTTCGTTAACTAATTCCGCGAGATTTATGGTCACGAAAGACGATATTGATATAGTCCTACTCATTGTTCTTCGTAACTGTTAGTTCGTTTATTGTGAAATTGGGGATGCCGTTACCTATCTTTATTGACAGACTGTCAAAATTGGCAGTAAATGAATAGTCGGCAAAATCGGTTTCCTTGCCATTGATTGTTAGCGTAAATTTTTTATCAGCGGTAAAAACCAAATCGAAGGTGTTCACGCTTCTATTCTTATAATAATTCGTGTCCTTTCCTGTTGGGCTGAAATTGGACCATGCTTTATATTTACTTCCATTTGTATCGTAGGCCTGAGTCTTCAACTTATAATAGCAATAGTTACCTGATGAATAAACGGTTAACCCCTGAGAACTATTACCTTCATTGACGGCAACTATTGCCAATGTCTCAGTTGAAGCACTTGGAACAAATTCAGCAACGAGATGAATGTGGAATCCTGGATTGGTACTGTCAAACGCAATTACGCCGGTGTCAACATCGTTTGCGGTAACACCCGTTTCCGTAAATGTATATTCTGTCACCTTACCATTCTCATCTGTCTTAACATGCGGTTTTCCTGCGGTTTGTGTATATATCGCATTAGTATTTGCGGCATGGCTTCCGCTTGGATTGAACTCCTCCTCAACAACATCAGGACCGAAATTCCCTCCATATTCAAGGCTCTTCCCCGTGACATAAGATTCTATGGACGAAGAACTTATCTCCGTCCATGAGCCATTTTCCTTTTTGAAGAACTTATTAACACTCCTCCATGTATTGTCTATCTTACAACTATTAGCCATTATATCTTCCTTACATTAAATTCATAAACATCTATATCAGACTTCTGGTCAAGAACACCTTGTGAATTCAAATAACCACCGACCGTGATATCAACTGTTGAAGTTGAATTGTCTGTCCAACTGTATGTAACTATTTCATTCTGTGTTGTCGTGCAACCTTGTGACGTACTCGTCTTATCCTTTGTCGGGTTGTACTTAAGCGAGCCAATTGCTTGTATTTCAAAGTTCATGGTGTTACCCGATTTTACTATGTGCACATCGTAGGTCACAGGATTCGTATATATCCTTCCTTTATCTCCTGTGACAAACAGGTATTTTGTCGTAGATTCGTCGCCTATAGACACCTGCAACCATGGTCTTGTTTTTGGCGTTGTAGTTGTAGAAGTAGCTTTCGCCGCATAAAACCTCAAGGCAAACCCTGATTTCAATTGTCCGCCGCTAACAAATTCGGCACAGCTTAATACTGTTGTCATGGTTGATTTCTCTTCTGTATTCCTCGCCCAATCCCACCGGAATTTGAAGTTTAACTCCCAATCCGAGCTTCCGTCGAATGGTATGAATCCCGTTTCAATGAATTCATCTGACTTCATCATACCCGTATCGTCGTTTGTCGAAATATCATATCCGGTTACGACGTCATTTCCGTTTTCGTCTTTCTCTACCGTTTGTGTCAGCGTGTTACCTTCGGTATCGCCTGAAGCCGTTACATGGCCCGTTTCATTTCCGTTTGCATCATAGTTCGTTGTTGTACTGTTGGAAGAACCATTTGCATTTGTGGTTGTCTCTTTTTCTGACGAACCTGTAATGTTTCCGTTTTCGTCTTGTGTGACAACAATCTGTGTGGAAGAATAGGACCCATCTCCGTTATCTGTTGTTGTGGTGGTAATTGTTGATGTGTTTCCGCTTTCATCAACGACTGTGTTTGTCTGAGTACTTGAACTCGCGCCTGATTTATACCAAACGTCAATAGTTTTTTCTACTGTGAGTGAATCATATGCGGCAGAAACGGTTATTGTTCCGCCAGTGCTAGCTTCTGACAATATCGTAATATGTCCGTTATTATTAATTTGAGCATATTCTGAGCCATTAGATATTGTTAAATTTGCCTGTTCTGTTACATTATCCGTCTTGCAATAAATGACAACAACCGACAATGATTCTCCACTAATTGATGATGGCCCCTGTATTTCCAATGTTTTGGGGCGACCGTCAATTACTTCTGTGAAAAAAACAGATGATGATATCCTTGTTTGGAACTCTGACTCTGATATTGTGCTCCACACTCCATTTCCTTTTAGATAGTAGTTTCTCGTATTGAGCCATCTATTCCCGTTTTTAACAAAATCCCCCATAAATCGGCGATATTATTATGATGTCTGAAGATAAATGTCTCCGTTATTTCCAAGAAGGTTGTCAGGCGTTCCGTTTCCAGTGTAGACAACGGTAGGGGTGACCAACGCCCATTGTCCGTCGACAACCTGAAGAATCTTTCCGTTGTCTGATGCACTTACAGTAGGCAATCCTGAGCCACTTCCTCCGCCTAATTCAATATTGAATGATGCGTTTCCGTTTGACACCGTAGCGGCTGAGCCGTTGATTGTGACTCCCGTAAGTGTTCCTGTGTTCTTCGTGAACCCACTATTTGCAATACTTTCCTGTGTTGGAATTGTAGTTGCTGTAGAAAGGTATTCGCTATGAGTGTGTCCGGTTAACGCATATTGGCTGTGTGTGTGGCTTGTAAGAGAATAATCACTTAATTTTCTTGTTGAGCCATCAGCAATATTGTCAAGCGTCGTGCCCGTTGGTAGATAATTACTTCTCTCGGAAGTTGCCATTGCCCCTACCTCAGAAGCAGTATAAGATGGCTTTGTTGACTCTTTGGCCCATGATGGAACCGTTGGGTCTGTTTCTGTGTATCCAGTAAGGAACTTTCCGTCAGCGGCTGTCTTGTCGTAGTAGTTATTCGGATTGAATATCTGTGTGAGTGCAAGAGTAATGTCCTCCTTACCTGCGTCTGTGTTGAAAGTAATAACCAAATTTCCATTGGAAACGGTTACTGAACTGACCATTCCGTCCTTTATAAAATCAGTTGCGTCGATATAATCTTTTACCGCGCCATTGTTTTTGAAATTGATTCTTTTTGTATTTGAATCGTATTCAGCATCATCGAAAAAACTGTCAGTACTTATACCTGCAAGCGCAGTAACGACAGCACCGCTTGAAATATACTTTTTATCTAATACGGAATCTGATGAGAATGCTACAATTTCGTCATTGTTATTCCTAACTGAAATTGTTTCGTGTCCCTTTGCAAAATTTATTGCAATTTCGCCATAATCAATTTGTGAAGATGTAGGCAGCTTCGGCGCGTTGTTCACCACAACCGAACTTCTTTTGTTTTTTAAATATTGTCCCATTATTTAATGCTATTTTTACGATTATATAATCATTGATAAATAGGGTTTGAATTTTGTTTCTGTGAAGATTTTTTTGTATATTCGTTTAGTAATTTTTATTATTGTATGAGTAAAACAGGAGTTAGGTCAACTGGGATAGTTGCACCGTTTATCAGGGAAGGCGATGATATCGCCAAAATAGTTGCGGAAACAGTATTGAATGCAACAGCCAAAGAATACGGGCAAATGGATTTCGGCGGTTCGGGAAAAGAACTTGGAGAGTATCTTAACTACGGCGGTAAAGATGTGATTGGAATCACGGAAAGCGTAGTCGCCCGTTCATATGGTTTTTATGTGTCCGTTGATGACATTGCAAATGACATTCGCAAGAAATTCGGCGATAACGCAACAATCTGTCTTACAGACATGATTTATTCCCGCAATCGTTTCAGTATGATATTGAAAGGTATTGCAAGGGCGGCGAAGAAACTTATCCTTGTCATGGAACCCGAAGATGAAGTAGGTAATCCCCGTGGAGTTAATCGTTTCACGGGCGTTAATATTGAAGAATATTACACCGAGTTATGTAAGAACGAAAACTGCGAGGTTGAAATATTGCACTACCTCAGGACGATTTGGAACAACAACCCGAACTTGATTTATCCGGGTGTTGATTATGTGAAAGACCATATCGATGGTTTCATCGACTGCAGCCTTCACGGAATAAAAGGGCTTAGCCACCTGTCATTGCATAGTTGGTATTGTTTCCACCCAGTATATACCCTTTATGACATTTGTGCTGACAAGAATCCTGACTTCGGGCTGCTTGGATGCAATAAGGCAACGGAAGAGAAAATCAAACTCTTCCCAACAAGGGAGATGACTGCGGAAGTATGCACCAAAGTAAGGGAGTTGATTCGTCAAAAAACAGGAAAAGATGTTATCGTAATGGTCTACGGCGATGGTGCTTATAAAGACCTTGACGAGAAGATTTGGGAACTTGCAGACCCCGTTTCGTTCCTTTCGGATGATTATGGCTACGAAAAATTGAACTTGACTCCGAATGAGGTTAAACTGAAATCGTTAATTGACAACAGTTCAAACGATGAAGAGGTCAATGCTGTTCTTGACGAGAATAAAGGGAAAGACCTTGTTGGAAATATGACGGCCATGGGAACAACTCCGAGGCGTTTCGGAAACCTTTTGGCCTCACTTATGGATTTGACATCGGGCTCGGGCTCCCGCTGTACACCTATTGTATTGGTACAAAATTATTTTTGATTATGATTATTGCTATAATTGCTTTTTTTTGTTTATTGTCTCACTTTTTTTAATCACCGTATTTGAGCCGTTTACCAACCTTAGGGAATGGAAACTAATTTATGATAATCTTGACAAGTTTTATTTCCAAAGAGAAACAGTATTGAGTGATTATCTTTTTTCGGATGGAGACCACATTAATATATTTCTCGATAAGGACGGAAAAAGTTGTTTCGTTGATTATAAAGGCGATGTGTTGTTGCATTCAACGAACGAATTCATGTCCAGAAAAGTCGCAAAGAAATTGATTAAATCAATACCCGAATGTTATACAGTCGATAAGGTAAAAACATTGATTGAAGAATTCCGTGAGGAGTACGAAAATCAATCTACAATGAGATAAGATATTTCCATCTATTTATTGATAGATGGACAAGACAAACAAGATAACAATAACCTGTGATAATTGGGATGAACGGGTGAGCATAGCACAAAAGGTTGCAAACCTCATGGGGATTAACCTTTTGGACATTGATGACTATGTTCTTCGCGGAAGCGTTATGACCGGTGATATTGAAAACCTGTCCAAAGCGGAATTCGTAGAGAAGTTCGGCACAAACACATTCGACACGCTTGAGGCCATCAGCTACATGGCTTATACCGATAAGGTAGAAGAACCGTTTGTTATCTCTGTAGGTAATGACAGGAACGAATGGAACGCGGGACCGCTCAGGAAAACAATATCAATCCACATATCACACGAAGGCGAAAGCGGTTTGTCATCATTGTTGTGCGATTATTCAATTCCCGCACAGAAATCCATATCTTCAACAGCAAAAAAGATAGCAAAGATTGTCGCATCGGACGAAAGGTGGACAAGGAATTTGCATTCTAATTAATTTTTTTGTATTTTTCAAACACTATAATATATTTTATGAAAGACCCAGAGATGTTCAGAAAATTCAACGGGGAGCGAATACCATCCGTTGACAGGTATATAAACAAATACATGGAGAGCCATGACGGTATAGAAATATTGGTTGGAACCGACTCACAGAACAGAGGAGAGAATACAATCTATTCGACAGTCATTGCCCTCTATGAACCCGGTCACGGAGCACACTGCATATTCAAGAGGTGGAAGGAGCCAAGGGAAAGAATCCGCTCAACAAGACTGATGAATGAAGTGTGGGCGTCACTATCCTGTGCTGAAGAATTAAAGAAGAAGGGGATAAAAAAAGTAAAATATATTGATATAGATATAAACCCGAATCCGAAATTCAAGTCTAATGAAGTGTTCAATTCTGCGAAAGGTATGATTGAGGGGATGGGGTATGAAGTGAGATTCAAGACTTTCGGCCCACTTGTAACGACAATGGCAGACTATGTTGTAAAACATTAAAAATACGTTCTTTAAATAACCAATAAAAAACAATTGATTATGAAAAGGTTAGCATTATTTATTTCAGTTATTGTCCTGTTTGCATCTTGTGCAACGGGAAGGTATGTGGACATGCAGGACCCACAAGTACAGTTCGATGCCGGTGAGATATTGTATACACAACATCCGGAACTGATGCAGTTCTATGATGAAGGTGTCCTTAAAATTACATCCATGAAAGAAATAAGGCGGGATGACGGAAGGAATGATTACAAGATTAACTATCGTTTCATCAAATACTATTACCGTGATTATGCAGAAATGCTCGAATGTCTCAAGACAAGATTTCCGGCTGCCTATGAGATGTATAAAGACGGATTCATTGATGTATATTCACTTTACAAATATGTCGATACCCGTACGATGGAGATAAAGTACCGTCTTTCTTATCGAAAGATTTATAACGTCTACTATGACGTGTACTATGACAATCCGTTTTATCCTTACGTTCGGTATAGGCACAGATACGGTCCTATCCCGGTTCCGTCAAGACGAATGTCACCGCCCCCTGTGTCACACGGACAGGGTATGAATCCGCGTCCGTCCCAACCAAGAGGTGGCGGACAAACCCCACAGGCAACCCCGCGTGGAAATTCACAGCCGCATCAACAGCCGAGCCGAGGCTCACAAGGAGGAAGCAGGAGAAGATGATTCAAGCCGCCACAATCGTGGCGGTTTGTTTTTTTTATTTTATTTTTGTACATTTATGAAAAGTGTATTATATGGAAAACATGATAACCAAAAATGAAAAATCTGATAAGGTATAAGGGATTCAAGGGTTTCTTTATAATGAAGAAAAGTGATGACGGAAGATGGGAATATCTCTCGTCCTATTGGCGCAAGGGAAAGACTTATCGCCTGTCCTTCTCCGATACGGAAGTCAGATACTTTTCAGATTCAACGATTGAAAACGGAACGGCATGGATTGCCTTCAGTTGTGTAAGGCATGAATTTCCCGACTCACAGATAATCATGTATGCCAATATAGACGGAAACATGGAACGCGTAAGGTGGTACAATCCAAATTCAGAAAATAAGATGACGGTATGGCACAGGAGAGAAGATTACTTCGGATTCATACCGAGAGAAGATATGACAAAACGATGAAATTTCTTACAGAAGAAGATACGAAGTTCAAGGATATAGAGCATTACATGAACTTGAAGAAAAGGTTTAATAGACCCGACATAAATGATTGGTATGAAAAGATTTACAGAAAAGCGCACTCGATAGGATATGTATCAGAGTTCTTCAAGAAAGTAAAGCCCACAAGTTTTGAAAATGCCTATGACCATTATACTCTGAGCGGGTTCTTGGATACAGGACTCCCGAAGGAAAAACGAGGAAGGACAAAGGAAGAACTTGAGCAACTTGCGATAGAATGGAAAGACAGATGCGGCATTGACCTTCCTCTCGTAGACTTCTACGATACGCTTGTACTTCATGCAGTTATTGAAACTTGTTTTGGCATGATGATGGAGAAAGAGGCACAGGAAGCGTACAAACACTTTGGGTTCGATGTGACGGAAACCGAAGGAGAAGAGGACAGCGGACTTGCCGTTGATTTCATTGCAAGGAAAGGGAAACAGACAATACTCGTACAGGTGAAACCCGTCTCGTTCTTCTTGGGTTCAAAGCCCGACCTCGTTAGCGACAGGAAACTTGTTTGGAGAAAACAGAAAGCCGGATTGGAAAAGTATCCATCTTCCATGTACGCCTATATGGTTTATGACAAAGACGGAAAGTGGGCAAAAAAAGACGGAAAATTCAATCTTATCTACGGAGACCTTGTTGATAAGGATGGATTATTAAAAGACGAAATACACGGAATGAATTATACATTTGAAGAGAAACTATTTTAATCATGGAAGAGTTTAAAACAAGACAGGGATATCTGAAGAAGATGTCAGAACTCAGGCGGTTGAGGGATTTCCATAGGAAGAACTATGAGGCATACGCACGAGATATGGATGAACTTGAATACGGTGCAGAAGAATTCAAAGCGCTCGTAGGAAAATGTGTCAAAGATGGAAACCGCTATATGATAGTGGATAAATATGAAAGGTCCAACAGGGGATGTCTTCTCAAAGGTAAAGGGTTCGTCATGATGGAAACCGGCGATGTACCGTGTATGAGGGTGATAAACGCAATAAGTTTCAGGTGGGACGAAGAGCCATCTTACAAGGTGATAACCAAGGAAGAATACAACGCAGCAATTGAAGAATGTGCCAAGGCGATTTATAACAGAATAATTGAATTGAAAGACTAATATGACAGACCAAAATTCTTATTGTGAAAACCCTTCGGTTCTTGAATATGTCCTGCCGAAGAAGATTATGATAAAGGAAGGAAAAAAAGAAAAGTATTACTCCTTAAAGGTGTATCATCAAGAAAATTGGCATGTATATTATTATGCAAATAATGATGATATTGCTTTTAAGCCCGGGGTCGGTTCATTTTATTCTCCCGGAAGGGATAACCATACTGCTCTATATAAGATGAAGGAATTCATGTATAACTATGAAAAGGAAATGAAGAAGGGTCGAAACAAATGACTTGTTTTTTCAAAATTATTTTTGTATATTAACATTGGTTTTATTTCACAACTACTTTACAAATAAATTCCCCTGTAGGCGCCTCCTACCGTATGACACGCACGACAACCCGTGTCGGCTGCAGACTAATCGGGCAATGTGAATGAACCGGCCACTACCTCACTGGTGCGTAGGTAAATTTCAATGTGGAAGGGGAAAAAAGATGGGGCGGCTTATTGCCGTCCCATTTTTGCTTTTCTCACATTTTAATTGTATATTTTACACGATGGAAAAGAATTGTATAAACTGCGACGGATTCGCATTATGGGACGGAGACTTCTGCTGCGTGAAAAAGTTGAAAATTCTCCAGAATGCACCGGACGGAAACTTTACGAAAGATATCTTAACGGCATTGAGGATAAACATGGATTGCGAGGATTGGAGCGAATCCTATACCGATGCCTATACCCATATGTTCGAGAAATTTGTTGAAGACAATAACATACAATTATAGTTTGGCACGGTCCGTTTGGAAAATAACACGATTTTTTGTACATTTGCTTTATGAAAGGAAATTATCGAGTAGAATACATTTTGAAATACGTCTATTATGATTCAGACGGCAATAGCTTGCACAGCACCGATTGGGTAACCATCATGGTAAAGGACATTGAGCCGAAGGACATTCCTGCATATATCGACAAGCATGGGAGGAAGTGTCCTGAATATTGTCAAGGCCTTCAGTACATGGTTACGGGAACGGAAGTAAGGGGTATCTTTGATGCTGTTACGGGGGAAGTGGTGGACATTGAAAAAGATAAAGTCGCATTGGAAATACTTGAACAGATTAAAGATTCAATAAAACAGGAGAACAGAGATGAAAACGACAAACTCCTCCCCGAAGGCTAAAGAACCGAAGTGGCTCTATCGTCTTGAGTTCAAAGACGACTCATGCGGCCTATGGTATAACGGAAATGGCGGTTGGTGCTTTGACAATGGAATCGGCTCCCTTGGGGATGATTGCAAGACCAAGACCCTTCCGATGGATTACGATTGGCGTTACAAGCAGGACGGGCGTGATTGGTTCTCCTCCTGCAGCAACCGTGACGACCTCCTCCATTGGTACTCGAAGGAAGATGCGAAGGCCCTCATGGACAAGGGGTTCGTTTTCACCCGTTATCTCGCCACAGAATATGTTGAATATCCCATGGAGACGGTTTTTATCAAGGAGACCTGCCTGAAGCGGGAAGAGATTGATTTCCTCTCATTATTTGATTAAAGCTATGGCCATAATACCGGTAATCATTCATGTCCGCGAGAAGAGCGATAAGGAAATCCGCTTTCGGCATCATAGACCTGTACTGATGAGATGGAAACATTTTTTACCGTCATAGGCGGATTCATACTGACCTGCCTGATTGGATTGGGAATGGTAATCTACGAATATTTTAGGCACAACGATAAGAAAAAGTAATATGGAAACGACTCTTAACAAAGAACAATTTCAAAGACTTTGCAAACAGATAGGTATGAGGCTTTCCCTTCAGGATAGGGGCGTTCATATAACAGGTGTTTTTGAGAATAATGATAGCGACACAGTAATTGGATGGGCGGTACTTGACTCAAACAACAATGTTATAAAAACATACGATAACATAGAAGATTTGTTTAACGATTACAAATAGGACAAAGTCGACGTTAAAACAGGCCATGAACAAGGATTGTAACAGTTGTTGGTGGATGATGATGACAGCCAACGGAACGGGCACGAGGATGTGCCGTTGTTCAAATTCCCTTGACTGCAGGGACTACATCAACAGAAAGGACGAGGACGAGGCAATAGGCCCAATCGAATCGTGGGTCAATGACATTATGTCAAAATAAAAACAAAACGAAAACATCATGATAAAGAAATTATTTTTATGTCTTGCCCTTCTGACAGGGTTTGCGGCAAGCAGTTATTCACAGGACTACAAGAATGAGATATCCGTGTCATACGGACAGGCCACGGTCCCTCAGTTCGCCTATATGTTCGGCGGAATATTCGGCGTGGTCTTCACTGCGGGGCACTTTGAATTTGACAATACGGTCATGACAGGAACGCTCGGCGTGGAATACAATCATTGGGCCAACAACTGGTTCGGCTACGGCGGAGCGGTCTTCACGGAGTATATGACATCGGATACCTATTCGAAGGATTCGGACGGCAACAAAACGAAGAACGGGAATTTCAACCTCGGCTTCGCAAGCGTCATGCCTACCGCACGGTTCAAATGGCTCAATAACCCGCACTTCGGCATGTATTCAAAACTCGGAGTGGGACTCGGACTCGCCTTCAGCGACGAATGGCAGCCAACACTCTCAGCACAGGTATCCCCCGTCTGCATGGAATTCGGAGGAAACTCATGGAGAGGACTCGTAGAACTCGGAGTTGGAATGCAGGGAATAGCCACCGTAGGAGTGAAAAAATCCTTCTGACATGAAAAGAAAATCATTTTTAACCGCCTTTCTCATGGCGGTCATCCTAATCGGATGCTCAATGGGTGATAATGAGGTCGGATATCTTGAAGATACAATACTGAAATACGAAAATGCGGACCTCCAACAAAATCTGTCCCACTTCAACGACGGCTCAGAGGTTACACTGAAGAAAGTGGTATTCACCAATGACGAACCGCCATATTACGGATACATCATATCCACATGGCGGGTAAGGGAAAACCCACAGGAAGAAACGGTACGCATCCCGATATACGGAGTCGAAGAAAAGGGATGGAACAACAAGACGGTGTGTTGGTTCACGGACTGGGAAACGGCACATCAATATGCGACGAGAAATTCAAAGAATACAGTAAATTAGAAACAAAAAACGATTACAGATATGAAAATTACAAAAGACGAAATTTCGCTCATCGAAGGTATGGTGAATTTTCCGCGGGTGTTCAACCTCACGGAAAAGAGCGTCGATATCGTTACAGGACTCTATGAGAAGATGCTTCAGGAATATGATGTGGAAGAATAGATAAAGATTGAAAAAAAGAACATGAAAAAAATCATTTTAATATTATCCACCATATTGTTTATGGTAACAGGACAGGTAATGTTTGCACAGACACAAGCAACGGATACAACGACAAAACAAAAGGTTCCCTATGTGTTTGTTGCAAACAAATTCAAAAATGATTATCAAAAAGTCATTGGGATGAAATCCCGATTCGATACCTATCACAAGCGTTGGGCTCAGGAGTTAGCAAAACAGTTCCCCGTGGACAAGAACGGAGCCATTCATCTCGACTACATCATTGTGTGCAATCAAGAACTTGACATTCAAAAGACAATGGAGGTAAGTGTTGGTTATTTTGATTATGCTTTCTCGAGTTCGAATGCCATAGAGAGATGTGATTATGAACATAGCATTATTGTTGCCCATGGAAGATATTCAAAGATTGCAGAGGATAATACAAATGCTATATACTATTTCAAATCAGTGACAATCAACGTGGATACGGATATCGTCATACGTTTCAAGGAGAATAGAATAAGGATGGAAGTTATTATCCGTCACTACAACATCATTTCGGCAGATTCTCTGCTTAATTCCAAAAATGCATTGGTGAGTGTCAATGAGGTCTTTCCATTCGAAGACAGCGGAGACAAATATGCATATGCTCGTGCATTTATCAATTCCTATGCCAATTCATTCGACAAGATTGACAAATACATTGAATATATGAACGCCAACATGACAGACGCTTTCGATATGTCAGATGATGAGTGGTAAAAACAACAACAAATTCAATAATATAATAACATAAATTAGTATGAAAAAGATTCTAAGCATTATTTTTGGCGCATTTATTTGCATCCAAGCTTTCGCACAGGTTAGTGTGAACGCAGGTTATCTAAATTCAAATTACCATTACGGCGAAAACGGATATTCCTTTAACGTAAGAGGCAACGGCTTCTATACAGGGGTAAGCGCGGATATCGAACTGACCAACTACAGCCAACTTACGTTTTCTCCAGGAGCCAACTTCAACATCGTGAACTACAACATTGGCGATGGCATCAGCGGCATCGAGTATTATATCGTGGCCCCGCTTCATGTCAAATATACCCATCCGCTCGACAACGGAATGGATTTGTTCATATCGGCAGGACCTTCGCTTGTGTGCTCACTTGGTGGAAAGACTACAGTATATTATGACGGTCTCTCATATACTGAAAATGACGAAACTGTAGGAACACTTGACATCACCCTTGGTCTCGAAGGTGGAATTACTATCACGAAGAACATAAAACTCATGGCAGGCTATGACTTCGGACTTCTCAACCAAAGCGGAGAGAAAGACTACAGGATAACAAGGAACTTCATCCATATAGGCATAGGATACATATTCTAAAAGACATGTTCAAATAAAAAAAAGGAACTATATACATGTTTACCCTAAAACATGATATAAAAAGCCGATAGATTCTCCTTGATGTTTGAGAAATCTATCGGCAAATGTTCCTATGAGAAAATGTGAAAATTGCTGCTTAAAAACCAGCGGTGTGATAACCACTGGCGTCAAAATCGCCCTCTCTGCCATTTGCAGCAAGTTCTTTTGCAACAAAGAACGCATCCCTTAAATGGTTATGCAATTGTCCTAGCATATCGTTGTACTGCCGAGTATATTCACTATTTTCATCATATCCGTTATCTTCTCCTTTCCATACATCTTCAATCGCCTTCAAAGCAGCGGAAATATGCTGTAGGCAAGTCTTGTAATTATTATCAAACTCTCCTTCTTTCAGCACCTTTTTCACGCTCTCAGCGACAATCTTCCTGAGGGTGTTTTCGTTTAGTTTTACTACATTCTTTTTCATATTCTTAGATTCATTTGTTTCATTATTGGTTGTTGGTTGCGCTTGTTGAACAATTTTTGCGTTCACAGGGTCATACTTCCCTTTCCCTGTGGAGTTAGCAAATTCCCCTGTAGTAAATATGCCTATTACATCTTGAATTATGGCATGAATATCAGACTGCTCCAATTCTTCTTGCTTGAAGGTGTATTCGTGAACCGTAAACGGCTTAACTCTCACGGGAAGATTCTCATCTTTCTGTGACGGTTCGTTCTCTATGACAATACTGAAATAATAGTTGGCTGGGAAACGCATAGCAGTTCCCAAATCCCTGATATCCCCAAGCCAAGTAACACAATGTGTTTTATGGTTGGATATCCTTACCAATGGGATTTTTCCGTTCACACCAGTCCTGCTGTCCAAAGCCTTGTAATAGGAATTCTTTGCTTTGTTCGGACGGGCATTTATTACCTGTACAATATCAGTTATTAATTCAAACGCATTTACCATATAACACTTTTTTAATAAATAGTTTTAACTTTGTAAAAACAAGCATAATAGAAAAGGTGAAGTCATTAGGGTTTTCGTATTACGAAAACTGTCATTGTTTCATCAAACAATTAGTAAACAAAAACGCATCCTGTCCGGGTGCGTTTTCTTTTGACGGGTATTCCCCAAATTCCTTATTATTGATTATCCTCGCAGTAGATTATGGGAATAAGAAATGAAACATCTGAATGTTTCTACCACCATATAATTGCCTGTAAATGTGGGTGTTGGAAATGTGTTCTTGAAGCAGCACTTTAAGATACTTTAAGTAAGCGGTCGTAAGTGGTTGCCAATCATTGTTTTAGACCGTGTTACTTGAAGTGGTCGCTAACATAGTGTTTCCGTCCGGCGTAAAAAGCAGGGTGTTGGCGATACCCGTAAGGGCGTGTGTCAATGGGTGGGGTAGGGAAAATCTGGTGGGGAAAAGGTGTGGTAAGGGAGTGATTGGGTAGGTTCAAACAGTTGCTTCCCCGAAGTTTCCCTACAAAATTTCCTGCCCAAATCCAAATACCCCACTTAAAGTATTCCTTCAACTCAACTACCCCAAATAATTATCTCCCAATGCCTTAGCCCATTTTACCTAAAGTAAAACTTCGGCAAGGATATTTTTACGGAAAAATTATAAGTGTCTGATTGCCATTGCTTTTGCCCATTTTATTTAAAGTGGGACTTCAGTTACTGAATAATTAATGGGCGACAGCCGTAGGCAAAAAGAAAGGGCCACAGTTTTTCGACCGTGGCCCGAATAGGAAATTTTTCTTTTAACAATATCCGTCACTTGGCGTCGTCGTCTTCGTTTTCATCCTTGTTATGTTCGCCGAAGCCGTGTCTCTTGTCAATGATGCCGCACGCTTGGATAAGTGTGAAGCAGGCGCTGACGAAGAAGCAGATGTTCATTACGCTGTAGGCGAAAGGGAAGGTCACTGCGATGTAGAACAGGGCGCAGGTGAGGACGAGCAACGCCCAAAGGAGTAGTGTCTGAAAAAAGTGTTTCATAAAAGCATTAAATTTTTATCTTAGATAAATAGTTCGGGAAGGCGGAACGGATGGCGGAGGCAGATATATTTGAAATTCGACTTTTTGACAATGGTGTTGGAATATCGCCCAAGGGAAAATTTTTAAGATGTTGGATTTGTCGACCTTTTGGCAATGATTTATCGTTTTTCGATAAAAAATAAAAAAGGGTATGCCGGAGACTATATGATTCGTCATTTTCCGTAGGTCGGAGACAATATAATCCGACATTTGTGAAGTAGCCGACTGCAATGGCCGTTCATCACCGCCATTCATCCCCGTTCACTCGCGGGGCGTATTTAAAAAATCGCTGTTGTGTTAGGTCATAATGTTTTTGTGCTAAAGGTTCAACATTCAGGATTCGTATAGGTATATTACAAAGACCGTGCCAAACTTATCATTTCGGGGAATAAAAAATGGGGTACGCATTTGCGTATCCCACGATTTACAATATGAAAGATTTCTCTCTTAGGATAGTTCCTTGGCCTTGTTGAGGTACCACTGTTCCTTCGCGAGGTCCTGTTCGGCGGGGATGTTCGGTTTCGTTCCCGCACGCATCCTGTACTTGAAGGCGTTGAGGAGACAGAAGGACTTCGTTGCCTGCCTTCCAAATATCTTCTCCATCATCTCTATGACTTCTATGTCGTAGTTGTTATAATGTTGAGGATGGTTGACATATTCATATCCTTCCGTGTTCAGGGTACGCGGTTGCGTATCCTTATATTCATCCAAGGCCTTTTTTAGGGCTGCAAGCTTTGGTTCGTCTCTCTTGATTCTTTTGTAGCATATGTCCTCTGCTATCTTCCTTATATTAGGCATTGGCAGTATGCTATTTGCGACTCCCGTCCTTGATTCCTTTGCGTCCTGAGAGCAGTCCCTCGTAACCCAATCCTTTGCCTCGTCGGTCAGTTCAATCCTGTAAAGTGGGTCAAGATTGATTCTCACTTCCCCTTCGGGGATATTCTTCCACTCCTTCGGTGTCTCCCATTCTTTGACTACCTTGTCGTTGTCGTAATCTGATGGTGTGTCGTCCACACCGGGTCCTTCGACCTTTACGAACCTGCCCGTCTTCGGGTCCCTGACATTGTGGTATGTTGCGATGACGTTATCGCTGTCTTTCGATGGGTTGACGGCGTTGTTGAGCCTGTCTATAAGTTCCTTTTCCTTTACTTCTATACTTCTCTTTGCCATTGTATCTGTTGTTTTTTGTTCTTATTAATATACGCCATATGGGTGGGAAAATCAAGGGTCTGTTACTTGTTTTCTGCAGCAACCGCAGCCGCCCGCATCTTCTTTATCGCCTCTTTCTTAATCTGACGGACCCTCTCGGACGTGAGGCCGATTGCAGCGCCGATTTCCTTGTCCTTGTACTCACGGGTGTAACCGTATCCGAATGCCATAGAAATGATATTGCGTTCACGCTCGGTGAGGACCTTCATCATCTCGTTGACGGTTTCCGTGGCTGCGTCCTTCTCCGCGGTCCTCTCGTACTCGTTCTCGACGGATGTCTTTTCGTTGAAGTAACCGCTCTTCTCGAAGGTGTTCTCCTCCTCTTCCCCGATGTAATCGTCAATACTGTCAAAACGCTGACCGTAGATATCAATCTCATCCTTGACGTCAATACCGTAGTCACGCCTGAGGATATCAATCACCTCAATTGGATAAGGTCGGCGACCGTTCTTAAGGAGGAAATCGTTCTCAATCTTCCTGACCTTAGGTGCGATGTGCATCCCGTTCTTGGGTCTCACAAGGATGTTCTCCTTCCCGAGGTAGGCGACGATAGCCCTCCTGATGTAGTACTGAGCGTACGTCGTCCACCTTACGCCCTTCCTCCAATCATAATCCTTGAAGGCCTCGTACATACCCATGACGCCCGTGTCGATGAGGTCGGGTAGGATATCCCCCGTGCTGTAACGTTTGGCAATCGCGAAATTCAGTCTGAGGTTGCAGTCGACGATGTACTGCATCGTTTCGTCCCTCTTAGCCCTCACGTCTTCGAGTTCCTTCCTGTACCTTTCCATGTTCCCGTCGTTCTTGAACGTCATCAGGATGTCCTGCAGTTCTTTCTCGCGGATGTTGCAGTCTTCGATGACCACAAACAGGTCCCTTTCCTCCTGTGCGGTGAGAATCTTGAACTTCGAAATTTCCTTAAGGTATTGGTCAAGGTTATCGTTCCTGACCACATAGGTTGTCATTGTCTTTACATTCATAGTCGATATTCTTCTTATATAATATGGAATGCTGCAAAAAGCGTGCCATAAATAATCCGTGTTTTATTGGCGAAGAAAAAAGGCTCGCCGATGGAAGACGAGCCATGAACACAACACACATTATGAATCTCCGTATTGGACTCGGACGGAGCGACCGATATGAAAAAACAGAAAGCGAGAAATACCTTAAGGCCCTTTTTGGCGGAACCATTTCCAAGGTTTTTACCACACGGTTGCTTTTACGCAGCGGCCACCGAGAAGTATACGGGCTGCCCATTTGCCATTCATTCTGTCGTAGGAGGGACATCCGTTCGGGATGAGGGTTACTCCTGACAGCGGGGCCTCTTCATTAGATTGTAATTGTAAATGAAGATTTGCTGTACGCTTTCTTGATGTATTCGCTTACACGTTGGCCAAGTCGACATCCCCTTCCTGCAGACCGTCTATCGTCTGCGACTGTGCGGCTTCTGCCATTGCACGGGCCCTGTCGGCCTCCATCTGCTGCTTTACCTTATACTCGGCAATCTTCTTGGCGATATACTCACGCTCCTTGCGGACGCGTTCAATGTGCTCCCTCACGCCCTGATTGGCGTCGGTCCTCGGAGCCGTATGGACCTTCTTTACATGCTTTCTCTTAGGCATAACGTTTCGTTTGTTTAAATATACAAATAATAATGTTAAAAGTCAAATGCTTTTTCGTAGCTCAGGTGGGACTTGAACCCACACGCCCTTTCGGGCACCGGTTTTTGGGACCGGCTCGTATACCCCATTCCGACACTGAGCCGCATTGTCCTTGGGGAGGGACTTGAACCCCCAACCTCGAAGGTATAAGCTTCTTGCGCTAACCAATTGCGCCACCCAAGGATATATGTATTATAAATAGTTGTCAAATAAAAACCACGCCGCATTTCCCAACGAAGCGTGGGTTTCCCTTTAAGCCAGTGAGCAAAAAGGAGGTGTGTTTAAGGTACGCAAACGCGTATCCATTCTTTCGTGCTAATTAAAAAAGAGTCTGACAAAGCCATCGTACTTGAATCCTCCTCTTACCCCTTGTACTTCGGGTGGATTTTGGAGCGGGCCGACATCGTTCCCACAAGTAACCTCTCCGCCATGTCCTGCGGGTTGCCCGTTTTCTGCATCGTTCGGGACGGCTATGTAAATATACATTTTCCTTCCGAAAAAAACAACTACTTCATGTAGTCTTCCGTCGTCAAATACTTGTCAACTTGGTCAAAGTACTTTATTTCATGGAACTTACAGAAGAGGATGAACTTCTCCTTCGTGCAGTTGTCAAGCGGGTGGTCACTACCGAATCCGTAGAATATCTTCACCGCTTTGCCATTTGGTGTATAGTTATAGTCTTTCAAGACACTCGCCAATGTCGGATACCCGTCTTTGTTGTTGAGGAGGATGATGTTCCTTCCTTCCATGAGGAGGTCGTAGAGCCTGTCATAATCCGTGGAGGCTTTGTACTCATGCTCCACCTTGTTGACAACCGTCGTGGTGACCCGTCTCGGCCCGAGATACATGCAGAGGATACCTGCAACCGCCAATATAATTCCAATGACTAACATAAATACATCCATAGCCTACTCCTCCTCTTCGTTTTCCTTGTCTACCTCCGCATTGTAGCGGTCAATCTCCTTGTTGTAGGTGTCGTTCTCCCGCTTGGTCTTCTCAAGCCACTCGTTCTTCCAAATGGCCTTGAGGAATTCGTCGTGGAAGTACATGGTGTAGACGATGCCGACGACGGCAAGAATGGATACGATGGTGCTGTTTAGTGCAAGGGCCAATACGAGGGCCACGATTACTGCAATTGTTCCGATGGTGTTGATTATCTCTTTCATTACTTTAAGTGATTATGTTTAACTGATTGATTGTCTGTTGGGTACGCAAACGCGTATATACTATTTCTGCTCCCCCTCAAGGACCTCAACGAGGTCGTTCAGTTCTTCCCGTGTCATCATGATGCTGAGAGCCTCGTAGGTTGCCTTGCAGGCGTTGAAGACCTTTTCTCCCGTGCTCTCCTCGGGGTCGTAGCCATACGCGTCCATGAACTCCTGAAGGTTCGGATTGTAATCATAGGAGTCCGAATCCATGAGGATGCAGTCAAGGGCGGTGTCAATCATTTCCTCCGTCGCACCTTTGCCGAGTTGGTAGTTACGGATGCTATCGTGGAAGGTTGTCTTGAACATCTTGTCATCCACCTCAATGGTGATGGTGTAAGCGTAGTGTTCTGCGTTCATGAATTTCTTAGCGACTCTCTTGTTCTTGGCGGTCACCTTCACCTTTCTGCCGTTGGGCAATTCGTAAGTCTTTGTCATATTGCTTGTTGTGTTTGTTTACTTGAAGTTTTACTTTAGGATACTACCATCTTTCGTAGAGTTTCCCATCCTTAAGGAATTGGTTTTCTACCCTGCATTTATCGTCCTGCATCCATTCAAAGGTGATGTCATCGCCCTTGCGGATTACCTTGAACTTCCCTGCGATGTCAGACCATACCCGCTCGTTGTTCTCCCTGTCCTTCTCGTTGCGGATGCATTGGATGCCCTGCGACCGAATCCAATACTCGTTGGTGAAATCCCCACGGGTCTCAATGTCATTGGCAAGGTATGCCAAATCAATGGTGAGGTCGCTGCCGACGAACGACTGCATGGAAAGAGTATCCCGTCCACATCCGATGCCAATGTGCTCTTTCTTGTACTTGTCTTGGAACTTGTCCCAAGCGTGTTGATGGACACAGATGAATGAGTCCACCATATTCCTCATGGTAATGAGGGCCTTGCCGATTTCTACCATCTTAGAACTGAATATATAGGTTGTACAATTCCATGTATTCGTCTTTGTCCTTACCGACAATCTTGTCAATGTCATGGTCATACTTGGCGGCGATTTCGCCCATCCTCTTGTAGAGGAGGTCTCCGAGGAGATTCCGCTCCTTGGCGGTGAAGGTGTATGCTAAATTGTGCTTCATTTTTGTTGGTTTTGTTTATTCTTACTTCAAATACCGTGCCAAGATTAAGATAGGTACGCAAACGCGTATATTAGTTTCCTATTGCGTAAAGATACGGCAATCTCTTGATGTCCCTCTTGTTGAGGTTGAGTTCCTTACCCTCATACTCCCAATCCTCGTATTTCTTCACTCCGCTTTCGGAAAGGGCGCAGATGGTGAAGATGTTTGTTCCGTCATGGTGACTGTAATAGACCACAATCTTGCCGTCCTCAAAATTCACCTTGAGGTTTGAAAGGGTGTCCCGTCCGTAGCAGCGGATGATGGCATCGTAGACGGAATCCATCTTAGTGGGTACAATTTCGTGAGACCCATCCCAAAGACCGAGGTTTCCCGTGATGATGCAGGGAACGTTGTACTTCTTGCAGGAGCGAATCTCGTCCATGTCGCAATTGTACTGCTCTTCCGCCTCTTCGTAGCACCAATCCATGTAGTCGTCAGAGTCCTCGTCCTGCGGCTCAAGGTCGTTGCCCTCGCAGTATTCCTCATAGGATTCGTATTCAAACTGATTGGGGTCGGTGTCCACCAATGTGAATGTTCCGTGAATGTAGTCAACTTTTTCCATATCCTTACTTGTATTAGTCGTTGAATTTAAGTTTCTGTTCGTCGTTGAAATTGTCCATCACCCAAGCCATGAGTTTCTGCTTGTTACCTCCGTCAAGTTCGCAGTAAAAGGCATTCATCACTGCGCGTGAGCCGTAGGCGTCGTAGAGGGAACTGAATTTCCCACGAAGGTGGTTTACGAGCCACTGCTCGTCTTTCCATACCTGCTCAATGAAATCGTGGGGATAGTTCATACAGAAGAAAGCCCACTTGTTGATAGCGATAAGAGAGGTCTTGTCCATAATGTCGTTCTTTTTGTTATGCTTATTTATACTTCAAATCTTATACCAAACTTTCAATGGAGGAATAAATTTCTTCCAAATCGTATTCATTTTGGTTTATAATATAGCAAAATCCGTGCCAACCCATAGGACTGACGCGGAAAAATGTAGGTATTTCGTTTGAATGGCATCAAATGTCATAAGCCTTCTTGTAGCGCACGATGTCTTCCGTCATGGGGCAGGCATCCACATAGGCATCCCTTGCATCCCTCTGTTCGTCAAAGAGCCGCTTGTTACCGCATCGGTCAATGACCTGCTTGTCGGTAAGTCGCTCCGTGCTTTTGCATAGGAAGGAATAACCTCCGTTAAGGCTGAAAATGTTAACTATGTAAAAGTAAATCATTGTCTTATCCTCCGTTACTTAAAGTATTGTTTTAACTAATCTGTCACCTCATAATAATAAGAGACGGCATCCTCGTTTCCTTTGAATCTGCGGAAGAACTCGTCCACGGCCTTGTTGTAGAGGGCGGTGTAAAGTTTCGTGAGGGTCTGTCTGTTCTTCTCTCCGCAGTTGAGCCAAGCGGAATCCACTCCGTCATTGAACGACCAAGCCTTGTGGTTGAGAACCATGATGATTTCCGTCAAGGCTTCATAGGACGATGCCCAAGACTCAATCACCCGATTGTAGGTGTCCTTGACCGCTCCTCGGTCGTGCATCCAACACTCGCAGAACTCTGCGATGCTAAAGTCCGAATAGAAAGTGTACTTGGGGCGGAAGTTACCCATTTCCTCAAGGTTGGCAATCCAATTCTTCTCCGTGATTGCCGCATACTGATATACATTCATATCCTACTCCTTTACTTCTACTTCGTCAATGACCGCATCATAGTGGGACGTTCCCCACGACCCTTCGGGGTACATGGAAAATCTTTCGCTTTTCTCGTTGAACACATCGTCCTCAAACTCCCAATCATCGTTGCCGTTGTCAATGAGCATGGATTTCGCATCCTCACGCAGTTCGCGGAGTCTCTTCATAGCCATCTCCTTCGTGGCGCAGACGATAGGAGGATGATGGAAACCTTCGTAGTCATACACATCGCTGATGGTGATAATAAATACTTTCATCTTCTTATTCTTTATTGGTTATACTTATCCATACTTCAATAATCGTGCCAATGGGTACGCAAAGGCGTACACTACATTGATTCGTACTCAAGTTCCCCGTTGACGAAGACCTTGATGTTCTTCCCTTCAAAGGCAGTTCTCGCGTTCTTGACTACGGACTCTGCCGACTTTGCCTTGATGGTTGTCTTGATGGACTTGATAACCTCAACCTCAACTTCAAACTCCTTCTGCCCGTACTCGTCCTCAAACTCGCAGACTGCAAGTTCGTTGTCAGCAAGGCACTCTTCCCTTGTTGCATAAATCTGCAACCCTTCAACATCTTGGCTGATTGGGTACAAATCCACATCAAGGCAGTCTTCAGCCACATAGTAGGTGATGCCGACCCTTGCGATGGACTCATGGACGGAATTGTTCTTCCATGCATATACCCTTGCATCGCAGTGACCTCTGCAATAGTCAGCGATAGTGCATTGACCTTCCAATGCATCCACGATGGAGAAGGTAGGGTTTTCGTACTCTCCATTCCTTGCCGTAAAAACAATACGCTTTCCATTGAGATAGTCTTCCTTGCTCGCATAGAAATATGCGTTCTCCGAAATCCACATCTTGCCGACTCCTGCCACATTGACATAGAGGGCCGCATTGATGGCACTGCTCACATCGTTGTACCTCACCGCAAGGATGCGGAAAGCACGGAGGGCATCGCCATAGCCGTCAAACACTCCGTAAAGGGTCTTCTTCGTAGGGAGGACTCTCCTCTCGTTACGATAGAAATTAACGAGGGAATAGGTATTGCTCATGTCAATGGGATTGGACTTGAGGGGAAAAATCTTTGCCATAGTGATTCTTGTTTTATTGGTTATACACTTATCTTACTTGCGAATATCGTGCCAAACTCTCATTTATTCGGCTCTTTTTGCGAAAAAATGGTCTGCGGAATAGCAGTCGCTGCCGTTCTCTTCAGTCTCTACCATATCGGTCTGCTCATAACCGATGTAAGACATGAGGTTTTCGCACCATCCGTGGTCGTGTTTCCAATCGCCCCACGAAATGCTGACGACAACTTCGTCTCCGTCGCGATAGACATTCGCATAGACCTCGTTTTCGGAGAGATAGGAAGAGACCATAGAAATCTCGTCCTTGTTGGTGTCGGGGAGGAAGACGACATATCCCCTTTCGACCTCCTGCTCCTTGCCGTTCTCGTCCACAACGACATAACCCCAATGGTATTGTTTGCCGTTGTATCCCTCTCTCATTACCTCGCTCTTGATGGTGTAGATGGTGTTCTTGTCAATGTGGTAGAAGAAACCGCTGACGACGAAAATCCAAACCTTTTTTCCGATGTACTTGCTCATAGTGTGTGTTGTTGTTGATTTCGCTTACTTATACTTCAAAAAGTGCGCCTTATTACGGCTGATACGCATAAATTTTGTTGAAAATTTCTGTGACAACATCCCTCGGCAGTTCACCGATGTTCACAAAGGTCTGATTATTGTCACCCTCGTCGCTGACGAGAAAGGTGAGCCGTCCGTCAATTCCGACATGGGCAGAAAGGACATCGGTATAGAGTCCGTCAGCAAGGGACATAACCTTGTTCAGTCCGTCAAGGTAAAGTACCTTGCATACTCCGTCGCTTTCGCCATTGTTGTTGACCGCGACCTTGATGGCATTTTCAATCATGCCCGTGAAAAGTGTTTCAATCATGGTGTGTTGTTTTTGTTGTTCGTATAGATATACTTCAATAACCTTGCCATACTTCATCGGAAACGTGAAAAAAGTTAAAAATAGTATAAAACGTTTTATAAAAAAACGTAGGATGGAGACTATACTTCAGCCATTTACCTACTGCTGCGAGAGGGATTCCGTCCCAATCAAAAAATATGTCAATCTGTCTTATGTCGGTGGGTCTCTCATAACGATATTAGTATAAGCAAAATCCGTGCCAAACTGATGTTCGGCACGGAAAAAAAGTGAGATATTTTTCGGCATTCAAATAGGTCAGCCAAGATAGCTGTCCAAGCCGCTGATGATGGACTTGATGGTCTCGTCCCTAACAAGGTCGTACTTGTCAAACTCCACGAAATAGGCGGGGTCTTCAAGTGCTTTCTGAATATGCTCCGCATCGTCTCCCTCAACGAAGTCATAGAAATACTCAAAGCAATAATCGTTGTCAAACTGATAGTTCTCCAACATATCGTCCGTGCAGAGGGTCAATCCGAGTTCATCGTCCCATCGGATTCCGTGGATGGCAACCTTCTTCACCATACCGCTATAATCCTCATAGTAGGCATATAGGGTTGGTCTTCCGCCCGTCTCGGCAGGGGTTTTGATAAGACCGCCATTGGCTTTTACTACTTCAATGATTGCTTTAAGTGCATCATCGTAAGCGGCTATGATATTGCGACTTGCGTTTTGGATTTTGTCTTTTCCTTCCATAGTGATTAGTCTTTATAGATGGGAAGATAGGGGTAGTGGAGGAAGTTGAGGATGCATTCAAGGTCGCAATGGTTAGCGATGTGCTGAAGGTAGTTGTTGGCATAGTCCTCCCAATGCTCCTGCATATCCTTGAGAGCCATATTCATATAGGCATCCCAATTCTCGGTCTCCAACCCCTCGTTATACTCCTCCGTCTGTTCCCACTTGGGGATGCAGAAGGCATCGTGGTCGGTGATTTCGTCGATGTCCCTCTCATACAAGGCACAGAGAATCGGCTTGAAGTTAATCTTGCCCTTCCTCCACGCACGATTGATGGAATTGACGAGTTTTTCGCTATGCCCGTTACCCGTGTCCATAATCGTTTCCTCATAGTCATACCACTCCTTCCACGCATTACCGAGGTATCTTTTGATGTAGTCCTCTTCGGTGATGATGCTGATGTTCTTGATGGGCATCGTCCAATTTCGGAGTTCGCAAGCGACTTCATCAATGCTACCGAATATTACGGGGTATTTTTCTCTTGCCCAAAGGATAGGTTTCTTCCCCTCAACAATGACATAGTTGTACTTGGTCTTATCAAGGTATTCCTTGATGGTTTCTCCGAGCGTTTGAGCCGCTTCCACGAAATAAGGTTTGTTCATATCGGTAATTGTTTTTTATATCCTTATATGCAATATCTGTGCCAAAGACATTCTATATTCCAAGAAGGGCGATGATTTGGCGGATTTCATCGTTGGAAAATTCAGCGCAGTTGGTACGTTCCTCCTGCATCTGTCCGTATTCGTCAGTAAAGTTGGTGATAACCATAACATCACCTTCCTCCTCGCCCCCGTAAGGCTCATTCTCATAGACCTCAATAATGGTCTCCTTCCTCGGCTCACCGCAGTAGATGGGATTGAAGGTCTTGTTGTCTTTGGGCGAGAAAAGGAATTCACCCTTCTCCTTAATCGCTTTACGGATGGTGTTGAGGAGTTCGTGCTTTTCATCATCGTAACCCTTCTCCCCGTCAGCGGTCTTCCACTTGACGATTTCCTTCATCATATCCCTCTCAATCCACTCACCGCACTTGAGGATTTCCCCATAGGAAAACTCCTTATCGTGGTCATACTTGCTCCACTCCTTTCCGTCCCATCCGTCAGAATGTTCGGTAAGGGCATTACCCTTGACTACACAGATGCAATCAGCAACACAATGCTCATACACGGCATAGTTCGCTTGATGCCCTTTGTAACGGACGGAGAAAACATAACCCTTCTCCCTGCCGTAGTGGTATTGGTTGAGGAAAATCTGCCCCTTATACGGCATCCACGCATCGCCCGTGTAGGTTTCCTCAAGGATAACCTCAACCCTTGATTGAAGATAGCACATAACGGCACGAGCCTGCCATCCTGCTCCGTCATAAAGATAATGTTCAAGATTTACCATAGTGTTTTGTTGTTTTGATTACGATATTCTTATAAGCAAATCCCGTGCCAAAACCGACACGGGACTGCAAATTTCTTGACTTTTTTAGTCCTCCTTGACTACATTCCGCTCTTGGAAAAGCACTCGGTACTTCCGTGCGGAATCGATGCTGAACACATCTACGAAGAGTTGGTCAATGCCTTCCTCCTTGCAGAAGAAGGGATATACCTTCTCCACATAAGGGTCGCTGACGATGATGTACTCCTTATCGTGGAGTCCGCTGGCACTTGTGCCACTCTCCTTGTCAATGGCATAGGAGTTGTCGGTGACGATGTACCTGCGTCCGATAAGGGGATGCTTGTCGGTGTCCTCCTCCTGCGCAGGGGCGAGGATGGAGTTGAGGAGAGCGATGTCAGCCATAAGGTCGAGGATGGCGAGGGCGAGGAATGCGGTGGTGATGTCTTTCTTCATAATTGTCTGATTTTGTGTTTGTTATACTATATTACTTAAAGTTATTATTTATCTTCTTTGAATGTTCCGAATGGACATTCGGTGTCCTTTTCGTATTCTCCGTTGTCTCCTTGTAGGTAGTTGGCGAGGTCTTTTTCCATCTGTTCCCGTGCTTTGGCGGTGATGTAGTCATAGAAGTCGTCCTCGTATCGGAAATCGTCGGGGTCAGCCACAACCCTCGTTGTGGGATGGAAGGTGTAAAGGTATGCGGTCTTTGCCATAGTTAAACCTCCTTCTCAAAGATGTCAAAGTAATACTCTCCGAAGATGTAGGAATAGTCCTTTGTGTACTGATAGTCCAATCCGCCATCGTAAGGGTCTTCGTCCTCTCCACGGCACTCCTTGAATGCCTTGAGGTAGAGTTCACGCATCCTGCGTGTTGCGTCTTCTTTCTTGGTGAACACCTCCACATCTTTGCAGTTGTAGCCGACATTACGGAGGTCATTGATAACGAGAATGTAGATTTTCTTCATAACACTTTTTATGTTGCAATTATCATGCCAAACTACTCATCGTAGATGCGAATGTAGTGGTAAGATGATGTTGGGGCAAGGTCGCTATCTGCGTTAAATGCCTCCACGAAGCGGTCAAGTGAAAGAACCCACCCTTGAGCGTCCACCGCTGCTTTGTACTGCTCATCACTGACACTTGCAAAATCGGTGTCTTCAATTATATGCTTTGGGCAATCTGTTTCGTCCAAGAACTCCCAAAGGTCGTCGCACGAAATGATGTAAACTTTCTTCTTCATGTTACTTTCCGATTTCGTTCATCTTGTACTGAAAGGAATGATGAAGTCCATTGTATTTGGACTCTGCACACTCTTCGGGAAAATCGTTTTCCACAAAGACATCAAGGTAGTTGTGTCCGTCCCTCTGATTGACTTTGAGATAGACCTTTGAGTTCTTTCCGTCTTTCAGACCGCAGAGGAATCTGTTGAGGTCGCTGATGGAGGTGTAACCCTCTTGCTCTCTTTCTTCTATTGTTTTCATTGTGTTGTGTTGTTTGGTTATTCTTACTACCAATATCGTGCCAAACTTATTCCTTGCAGAGTTTTTCTTTCACAACCCTTGCGATTGCGATGTCAATGTCGTTGAGGTTGCATTCATCATCGTCAAGGTCGCTCCAATCTGCGGTCTCCTCAATGTCGTTAATGACATCTGACAAAATGGCATCTACCGCATTGTCTCTGTCAGTCGCATCGGGAATGATTGCGCTCAATACCTTGTGGACTCTATCCTCAATCCCGTCCACCTGCGGTTTCGTGAAACTCGGATAGTCCAAATCCATCTGCGTTGTGCTGATGATTCCATATCCCTCCCGATGCCAAAGGGCATCTTCCTCTGCCTTCTCCTCGTTGATGGCATCGGCATAATCCACCTCTTTGGTGAGTTTGGGGTCACACCCCAAGATGAACATTCTTACTTTGTAGGTAGGCATAATCCTAATTATTGAAGGTCAAACAAATCATCTGCGTAACCACAGATTTGCTCATAAGTCCACGCATCAAGCATAAACTCTTCGTGGGATTCCGTGTCGGGATATTCCCGTCCCTCGGACAGATAGGTCTCTCTTACTCTCTGTTCCCGTTTGTCTCGGATAATCGGCTCTTGTCCACCGATGATGATGTAAGCATCGTCATTGTCAATCGCCTTTTCTCCCGTTGGAAGGGTGATGGCTTTCTCTCCGTCATAGATGTTGATTGCGATGGCGGCATCATTTGCTACCTCGGATAGTTTTGCGGTGTGTGTCATAGTGTTGTTGTTTTATATCAGTATGAGCAACTATCGTGCCAAACTACTCCTCCGAAGGGAGATATTCGCCAAATTCAAGCACATCAGCGATGTTGAGGAGGGTGTAGTGGTAGAGAAGGTCTCCTGCGGTGTCAAGCCAATACCAATTATCCTCGTCCGCCTTCATAAATTCATCGTCATAGGTGGTCTTCGTGTTGAAGGAAATCGGTTGAACATAGCACGAAATGAGTCCGTTTTCAACCTTGAGAGCCTTCACCTCAACCTCAACGAGTTCCCCTGCTCCGCAGTAGTCAATGACCGCAGAATAGATGTTATCATTTTTCCCGTCATTGTTGGCGGTGTTGATATATCCTCCTGCCTTGACGATGATGTCCCTTACGGCATCGTGCATCATCTTGAATGCATCATCGCAGTATTCCCTGCCCTTTGCGAGTTTGTTGGTAAGTTCTTTCATTATGCGTATTCTTTTTCAAGTTCGTCAAACATCTTGACCATAGATGCGTTAATCTTGTCCTCAATCTCGTATGCCTTCTCGTTGTCAGTCGGAGCGAGGGTATTCTTGATGAAATCCACGAAGGCATCGTAGGTAACGCAGTCCTCCTTTACGAAGGCATCCCAAATCTTGTGTGTTCTCTTCGGCATACCTTAATCTTCTTCAATTTCATCGTAGTCAAAGCAACCTTTCGGGAGGACAACTCCGTCATAAAGGTCATTGATGGTCTCAAACGCATCTTCAAGCATTTCAAGAATCCATACGAGTTCAACCGCATTGAAGTCAGCGAATTCCCTCTCACCCCATCCGTCTCCGTCTTCGTCCACCATATAGAAGGTCGGCTCTCCGTTTTTGTCAAGTTCTATTCCGTCAATGACGAGACCCTTTCCATAGCCATCGCTATCAATGTCAAGGAAGTTGTATCTCACAACAGAATCCTCAACACAATAGTAGTCAAGGTTGATGCTCTTTCCTTTCCCAAGTTTCTCGTTGAGGAATCCACGGATTGCGTCCATCGCATTGTACTCAAGTGTGGAAATGGTCTTTCTGAGGTCTTCTGAAGTAATGTTGTTTGCCATATCTATTGTCTTATTGGTTATGCTTACTTATATAACAACTATCGTGCCAAGATGGACTAATCTATGAAATTTTCTTCAAGGATTTGCTGAAATTTCTCCTCGTCCATTTCCTCCAATTCGTATGGAGCATATCCTTCCACAGTTCCGATGAACTTGTCGGTATTCTCGTCATAGAATTCAGTCCCTTCTTCATCGGTCTTGCAGGTGCGTTTGTCAGTTCCTGCGTTGAAATAGTAGCGCATACCATAGCCGCCACGGACGGCATCGTAATTCATTTTGCTCATAGTGCTTTATTTGTTTTCCGTTACACTTATCTTACTTGCGAATTCCGTGCCAAACTACTCCTCCCTCGGAAGGAAAAGACCAATAATCTGCAACATTTCCTCATTGGAGAAATCTTTGAGGTCGTCGTAGTGCATATCCCCGTCTGCGGAGGACTCAACACATACGATTCCGTTGTCCTCTTGGTATCGGAGGGCAAGGATTTCGTGGTCGGTGTTATCTCCGAAGAGGAAGAGGTTGAGGTGCGTATTCTCCGCGGTAGGCAGTATCTCACCGCCCTGCATCATAACATAGGCACGGACTTGTGCGTTGATGTTCTCCTTGATAACTTGATAAGGTGTCATTGTATCGTTGTGTTTTGGTTATGCTTATTTTTATTTCAATTATCGTGCCAAAGTTGGGTACGCAGATGCGTATATTATATTTGTTCTGCGTATCTGTGGGAGTTCCATCCTGCCACGAAGATAGGGTAGGCAATCTCCTTTGCCCAATCTCCCTCAATGCCGTTCTCATAGCAGTAGTCTTCAAACCACATATCCACTTCATCATCGGTCTTGCGCTCCACATCTTCCTCGGTGTCGGTAAGGAAACCGAAAGTGCCTTCGGCAAAGTCTGCCTTTTGTGTTCCGTCAAAGTATTCCATCCCTTCGTAGTTGTACTTGACGAAAGGCTTGCTCATATCAGCGATGGCTTGCAGTTTGCCAACCCACTCCTCATAGGGAACGTTGTCCTTGATAAGTTTGTTAATCCTATCGGAGAACAATTCCACCTCATTGAAAACCTCTTTCTCGGTTGCATTGTACCCAAAAGCCCTCGCTTCTCCCTTGTTGCTGATGAACATACTTGTAAAGTAGCCTTTCAGTCCGTAGTTCTTCGCAAACTTCTTCGCCCAACACCAAATGCCGATGCAGTTGCGTCCTTTCAGCAAATGGGCATTGGCTGCTCCAATGACATCCCCATCATTCCAATCGTAGGAGAAGAGTCCGCTCGGAGAGCCGTGTCCCAACATCATAACATCCTCATTGGGATTCTCTTCAAGGGTCTTATTCACCTGCTCCTTTGTAGGATTGTAAAGGAGGTTGAGGTTGTCAATGCCTTCGTAGGTCTTTTTGAGGAAGGACGTGTCCTGCTGCGTATCTATGTGAATGACTATCATAATCGTTGTGTTCTTTGGTTACGCTTATTTATACTGCAATAACCTTGCCATTCTTTCACTTGTCAGTCGGAAAATGAAAATAAAATTATTTAATAACCCCATACACTTATGGGCGTGACGGAGACTATACTCCACGATTTTACTCCTGCTTGGTCGTGTGGGATGCACAACGAAAAATATGTCAAACAACTCCGTGTCTGACATATTATACTGCAAATTCCGTGCCGTACTATACCCGAATCTTCAGCATATCGGGTAATCCGTTGGAGGAATATCCCCACCATTGGGGTGTAACGATAAACCCCTCTTTGCGTAGCCACTCGGCAAGGGCGTTCAGTTCCTCTCTCTTCGCCCCAATCATCGTCCCTTCCATCGTCCCTGCGTGGTATCCCGATGTGTCAATCTGCACATAGCCGATGCGTTTGATGCCTTGTGCGATGATGCCCATAATCTCGCCTTTCCTCGGCTCAAACCTTGTGGCGATAATCTGCTCGTTGGTGTTGTTGATTTCTTCCCTTAAGTTGTCTGCAAATCCCATAGTGTGTGTGTTTGTTTGGTTTGTGATATATTCACCTGCAATATCCGTGCCGTGGCGATGAAAAAATGGGGTGAATATGAAAATAAATTTTTTTAATAACTGCCTACACTTGTAGGTAGGTTAGAGACTATACTTCAGCGATTGATGTACTGCTTGGACACGGAGATAGTCGCATCATTAAGTATTACGATATGATATATAACAAAAAGTATGCCAACCCGTTGAGGTCGGCATATAAAATTGTCAGTTGTTTATTCGTGTTCTGCCTTGCAGATTTCTTCGGGATAGCAATAAGCCGTGTCCCCGTTTTCAAACTCAATCAGCCAAAGAGGCATCGCCTCAAGGTCGCACTCTGCCGTGGTTGCCCTGCGGAGGACTTTGAAAGCCATTCCGTTGTGTTCGCCTTCATCATCGTAGGGGGAATCAAACTTATCAATGAAACCCGTCTCTTCGTACATTTCGTAGCAGTCGTTCTTGAACTCAAGGAACTGCTCGTCAGTCATATTGTCGGGGTTGATGCCGCCCCATTTCTTGTCAAATTCCGCTTGTGTCATAGTGTTGATGTTTTGATATTACTTATAGCAATATCCGTGCCACGGCTACGATTCGTCAAAGAAATCTTCGTAGATTTTTGCCTTTTCCTCGTCAGTAAGTCCGTTCCACCAAATATCGGTGTAGGTGTGGAACTGCTGAACATTGTGGCAGTCAAGACCGATGATTTGTTCCCTATCGTAAGTGCCGAGGTGTCTCCACCAATCCTCAATGTTGTGGTTGTACTTTGCCATAATTGTTAGTTATATTAAGTTAATCACAATATCCGCTACGGACAACTTTGTTTCCGACAAATACTCGGTAGGCGAAGCCGAAACTATCTTTCGCCCAAGCGATTGCCTCGCTGATGCTATTGCACTTCTTGGGGGTAAGGCAATAGCCGTTTCGTGTGTTCACCACGCAGATACATTCAATTCCTTTTGCCATAGTGTTGTTGTTTATTGATTACGATATAGTGTATAACAAATTCCGTGCCACAAGTGTATTATGACACGGAAATTTTTAATTGATTATTAGTAGCAGTCCTCCTGCGCCTTTTGATAGATAAACAGAGCAAGTTCATAAGTGTCCCCATAGGGAAACTCGGCATTAAATTGCTCAATCAATTCTCGTACTCTTTCGTCCATAGTTATTGTTCAATTTCAAAGTCCTTTTCCTCAAGCACATCGCCAAAGTAGTAGTCAATTTCCCATGAGAGTCCGTCAATGGTATCGCTACTGATTTTGTGGATGTTCCCGTCCTTTTGACCGATGTTGGCGCAATACTTTCCGCCTTCCTTGTAAAACTCAATATCGTAGTGCATAACTGATTGATTGTTAGTATCTCATATTCGTTTGCTTAAAGTTGTTGTTGAGGTTAATATGCCTTGTAGAAGGAGAGGACATCAGTCACAACGAAGTCGCTCCCGTTGTTCGGCTTGGTGAGTTCAAGGAGACCTTTCAGTCCTCCTGCGTAGAAGAGGATATTATCATCGTCCTTCACCTCAACATCGTAGGTCTTTAACGCGATGGTGTCAGTCCTCTTTTCATCCTTCCCTTCATCCTCCCAATACATCTTGACAACAACCCTATCGGGTTTCTTGTTGCCGTGCAGTTCCCTCCACCTGCGGTAGAGTTCGGTGATTTCCTTCTTTGTCATACTTCGTAAGTGCAGTCCTTGAAATGTTCAACATCATAGGGATAGTCGGTGATGTCTTCGGCTACGGCATAGTCCGCATCGGCATCATCATCAAAGAGACCTGCATCGGATGCGAGGTCAATGACTGCGTTCTCGCTCGTTTCTTCGCACTTCACGGCAAAGGAATAGCCGTTCCTGCCCGTTACATTGATGGAGAAAATCCTTTTCATACTGATGGATTAATAAAGTTCGGTGTTGAGAAGTGCATAACCCACGGCTTGTAGAACGATGTCCACCTCGTCAGCATCAATGCCGTTGTCAATGAGGACTTGCTCCGCCCTCTTGATGTCTTCCTTATCCACGGAAGTCTTGTTCAGTTTGATTGCCATAATTGTTGTTGTTTTATATTACTACTTCAACTATCGTGCCAAAACTGGCTTGGATTAAGCACTTTCAGTAAACTTTACGAATTTTTCTTGCAAAATGTATTCATCAACAATCCCGAAGGCTTCAATGAAGGTGCCACACAATTTCCGTTTGAATGGCTCTGCGAGCGGGTCTTTAGGGAAAAACTCAATCATAACTTCCCCCAACTTGTACGGAGACTCACGGACATATATGGTCACATCAGCACTATCAGATGGGTATTCCCTATAACAACGATAACATTTTTTCATAATTTGACTATTTGATTATTTATCAAGCAAATTTTGTGCCAAGACGATTAGAAATCGTATCTTTCTTCACCATCTTCCCTAATGGCATAGGTCGGTGTGGCATCCTCAAGTTCGTTGGGTGATACGGAATCAATCTGCGGATTGCGGATGGCTTTCTCCACGGCATCAGCAAAGGAATCCGCCTCAACCTCAACATCAGTATGGTAGAGGTATTCAAGTGAAATGGTGTACTTCATAATGTTCTTGTTGTTATTTGTTATACTATTTGTGGGTAAGTTTCTTGTAGGAAGTTTCAAGGCAGTTGCAAATGCCTTCAAGTTCCTCCGCATCAAGTGTTGAGGGGTTGATTTCAATCCCGTCCTCAACCTCTATGACAACCCTCTCGTTGTCCTCAACAGATATTTTCACGACCTTCCTGCTCTCATAGGTGTCGTCCTCAATGTCAAGGTAAGAATTGTCCACAAGGACGGAAACTGAAGGACTATAAGACCAATCCTCTTCGGAGGTGTATGCAGGCTCTTCGGCACTTTCGTGGTTATTGACTGCGGTGTCAATGAGCATCGTCTCGTACTTGATGTGGTCAATGATGGCTTTCTTCGCTCTCTTGAGAATGTCTGTCGCTTTCATATTGTTTTTGTTTTATGATTACGATATTATACTAACAACATCTGTGCCAAACTTGCAGGATGATGAAAAAAAATGCACCCTATCTTAACCATATTGAAATCTTGCAAGATACCATCACGGATTTTACTGACTCTAACAGATTGTAGTATTCCTTCACCAGCATGGTAATTTCAACTTAGGTTCTTCGGGTGCGATGAATATATTTTTAGAAGTCTTAATAATAATAAGTAATATCCTTTGTCTCCAAGTCAGTTGGGCATTCCGATTCGGCTGACCAAGCCTTCTCGTCATAAGGGTTTTTTCAATGAAAGTCTCTCCTCCGCTCCTTCGGGTTATGCCATTGTGGTTGCGACCCACCTTTATCTTTACCCCTGCACTTGCATCACAGGAGAGACTATACTTCCCTTTCGTCCTTTGTTCCTCCCATTGGGAGGATGCGATAGCCTTTGTAACCTTTGGTTATTGTTTATCCTATTGCGCTACCTTTGTGCTTGGGATTCCTATGCTTAAACAATACTCTAAAATAAAATTCGTTAAGTCCGTTACGGAGGTGGCTTGTTCTTCATATCGTTCCACTTTTATTTTAAGCGATACGCATCACATACGCGCCCTTGTCATCAGTCTCTGCGATGTCCCCGACTGCGAGTTCGCTGACAAACATTTCGTTCTTGTCGGAAACCCTCGTTACCTTTTCCTTGTCATTGACTCCGAGACCTTCAAGGGCATCAAAGTCCACTACTTGAATTGCGTAGTTTCCGTCCTTGTTGTATTCGGTGGTGTTGATAACCGCAAACCTGCGGATGTCTCCAAAGATGTTCTGTGCCATAGTGTCAGTAGTTTTGTTGTTCGGTTATATCTATTGCAACTATCGTGCCAAAACTGCGGAATATACCTTGATAATCTTGCCGACGGACACGATGTTGTCAGTCTCAAATGACCAATCCTCCCTTATGTGGTTATTCATATAGACACTCCCGTAATACTTATCGTATGCAATCACATAGCAGACCACGATGTTCAAATCGCCATAGGTATAGACCATTTTCTGCTCGTTGTTTGTGAGAGCGCAACTCCCGCTCCACTCCTTTTTTATTCCTTCCATATAGGAAAAGAGGATATGCATCTTCCTGCTCCGTATTGCATCATACTTCTTATCAGTCCTGCAACAAATAAAGTAAGTGATGATAACTGCTATGAGGACAAATGCCCCAAAAATGATTCCTTGTAATAATGTACTCATATTATATAAGATAGGTACGCAAACGCGTATATTAGATTTCTACGCAGTCCTTGATAGACCAATGATATTGATAATCGTCACTTGCCTCTATGTATGCAGAACTCCCTTCGTTGAACTCGCATTCAATGTCCTCGTGGGCGTAACCCTGCTGCATAAGGGATGCCATCTCATTTCTGTACTCTTTCCTCATTCTCTCGTTGAGGGTGTCGGCATTCGTTGAAAGATGTATGGAGACAACTTCGTTCTCCTCGTTGGTGCAGATAAGTGCTTTCATATTCTTTATGCGTTTGAAGGTGAAACAGCTCCACGGAGGAAGGCGAAGGTCTTGTTGAGGTTTCCGTAGGTGTAAGGAATGTCGCTCCCGTCCTCAAGTGTGAGGTCATCAAGGGCGATGACGCACTCGTTATTTACATAAGCCTTGCCCGTTGTGATAACATCGTCCTCAACCACAACCTCAAACTCCACTCCGTTGTATTCTCTTGTGAACACAATACTGAATTTCTCCATACTATTATACCTTTTAAGTTAAACAATCTTTCAGTTAGTCTTCCGCATACCATTCTTCTTCGTCCTCACGCACTTCGTCAGCGATGCCCTCAACGAAGTCCTCGTAGGGAAGGGCGATAAGGTCACGGAATCTCCGTGCGAGTTCGTACCTGCTCCATCCGTTGATGCGGAGGACGGCATAGAGGATTATTCCCGTGATGATGTCAAGTGCCGCATAGACGGCAAGGATGATAGTCAGTGTTGTCATTTCGTCAGTTGTTTTTATTGTTGGTACGATATATTATATAACAAAATCCGTGCCAAACCTGCCCTAAAAGTCGGCAAGTTTGTAAACAATGCCGGTGACGGCATCATCTATCTCACGGACATACTGCATCGCCCTCTCAATGTCTTCCTCGCTCATTCCGTTGTTGAAGAAGACCTCTCCGTCCTCGCACCATCCGATAAGGGATTCGCCACCGCAATCCCGCAAGACATCGTTCTCAATCATATTGACAACCTGCGATGCCACCGCCTTCCTAATTTCGCTATCAGTCATAGTAGATGTTGTTTGTTGGTTAATGAACTACCCGTCAATGCTGACAAGGTTTTGCGGGCAGAAAGACCTCCACGCCCTCCGTTCAAGGTCAAAGTAGGCGTTTGGTCGATGGATGTCCGTGTGGGGAATCGGTGCGTAGATGCCAATCCTATGGACATAGTTGAGGTTGCGTGTGCCGATGGCTTCACGAACCCGTCCGTCCTTCGTGTAGTAGGTGAAACGGACAATGCCCTTCGCAAGTCTGCGGTGCAGTTCGCGGACAAGGGTTTTGTTGCTGATGTGGAAAATGTATCTGTATCTCATATCTATACTATATGCAATTATCGTGCCACGGGATGCTTAAATGAGGTACGCAGTTGCGTATATTATTTTTTCATCTTCCCTTCTCGGAGGAGGCTCGCTATCTCCCCGTGGGTAAGACGGAAGGTCGCTCTCGCCCCGTCCTTGCTGAACACGCAGGAGCGACCATTTACCGCAATCACTTGGTAGGTGTTGCCACTCAAGGCAACTTTGTCCCCGACAACCATCACTCAACCTCGTAGCCGTGATTTCGTGCGAAGTCAGCAACCTCCTCAAAGAGTCGGTCAAGGAGTTCGCTCCACTCCCTATTCTCCTCAATGACCTCATTGACGGATTTGGAGTCGGAAGTCTCGCCAAGATGGGCGAGGGTGTCAAGGGCGGTGTTAATCTCCGCCTGCATAAGTGCTTTGTGTTTTGCAATCTCCATAGTACAAAAAGGATTAGAAGTTAAACATCATCGGTGCGTTTCCTGCACCCTTCGCTATTATATACATCCCTTATCGGTGATTCTTTCACATAAATTTGATTTTGTCAGTCTGCATATCGTGTCAGATTTGGTTACGCTTATCCTTTCTTCAAATTGCGTGCCGAACTTTCACTATTAGTGAAAAAAAGTTAAAAAAAAATGCATTTGCCGTTAAAGGGGGTTTACAAGCCGTAGGAAAGCAAGACCTATGCAAGTGGTATGGTTGTACTATCGGCTTTGTAACGTGGCTTTGTGGGGGATTGTAGGGGGTATTAGGGGGAGGGTACGGGGGTGTAATCCCCACCGCATCCCCGCCGAGACACATACCCCCATTTTTGAACGCACAGTTGCTCGCGAAAATTTTTCCCGGAAAAATCGACCTTTTCCACAAGACCCCCCTTACATAACTCCCCTACGGGATTACACTTAAAAAAAGAAAAAAACATAGGCCACCCCCATTCCTTTCAATAGGTACTACTTTCCGAAAAAATTTTTTCCTGGAAAAATTCACGGAAAAAAGTCGGTTTTCCGTAAAACGAAATGCTTTCCTGAAAATGGCATTGCCGAAAAATTTTTCCCGGAAATTTTGCATTTTTTCAAAGCAACCTCCGTTTGTGTAGTATTCGCGTAAAAAACTAAAAATAAACGAAAAAAGTCCTATACTTATTTGCAATTTAACTCGGTATTGCCTTATTTTGGTTTTTATAGATATTTATTGTATATTAGCATTTGTATGGATACGAAATCAATCGGACTAAAGTTAAAAGAACTGAACATATCCCCATCTTTGCTATGTTGGGGAGACGATGTTGTGCGTTGTACCAAGATTTGGTATGATGAGACATCTAATAGAATGTGCTCTGATTGCGGAGTTTCTGTTCATGTTGACGAACCTTTGAACATTGCGAAACTTATGATTGACATTGAGGACGCAATCATTACCCATTATCGTCAACAAGGTGTGATTTTACAATCTTCATTCGCTTAATCATTTTCGGAATTATCCCTTTTAGTGTTGTAAGAATTCTGGACTTTTAGGGTATATAGTCATAGATTTAGGTTAAAGGACTTGAACTATGACTATTTTTGATT
>Ga0247611_10000398_pt1 | contig 89680 bp, 76 predicted proteins | sample 177DNAGHGhighgp2_FD_192422 | JGI IMG/M metagenome (GOLD analysis project Ga0247611, IMG submission 192422) | Sheep rumen microbial communities from Palmerston North, Manawatu-Wanganui, New Zealand - 1770 DNA GHGhigh gp2 | ecosystem: Host-associated > Mammals > Digestive system > Stomach > Rumen...
CCTTCCAGTTCTTTGCGTTTACCGATGGTTTTGGGAGAACGGTTCAGCATATCTGCCATTTGGTGATACGGAATATCTATTAAGACTAAAACACAAAAACGAATATCATCTTCTTTCAAATCGGTATATCGTTGTTGCAACTTGTCAACTATTCCAAAAAGGCGAGCATTTACAATATTGCACATCGCATTATAATCATGCCACTTAATCGTCTTACGTAAATCGGTACATTCCCTTAAATAGCGGCAGTTTGCAGTAAGTTGCTCTTCAATAGAATTTTGATGCTTCGCTATAAGATCTTGACTTCTAACTATCTGTTGATTATATTGTTTGAGTTGCTGCCCTTTTATGCCTCTATATCGGTTTACAACAATATATACAACTAATAGAATTAATCCTGATATGACTAAAATGATTGTGAAAAGTCTCCGACCTTTACTTATTTTTTGTTCTTGTAGTAAAATTTCTACGGCGTGAGATAACTTTTCTTGTTGACGTGTGTATGCGAATTGTTTGTCTGCACGCTCAGAAGTAATAATTAAGATGGTATCACCAGTGAGAGTTGGATCATTATGTGAAATCACATATAGCATATTTATGCTATCATTAAGTGAACAGGGACACGCTAAAGCTGTGCGTGCAAACATCAAAGCCGTATCCTTATATCCCCATCTATTATATGCTTGCGCTTTCATCACATATCCAGCAGGTTCATGATTCCCATGCGCTTGCAGTTCATCAATATAATAAATTACGGAATCATACGCTGCAAGGCTAAGATGTAGTATTGCCTTGGTTTCTAACATCTTTATTAAGACTGCGGAGTCGGTACATTCCTGCTCTATCTTTGATAATAATGCAATAGTCGCGGGCTTATCGTTCTGCAATGTTCGTTGAAGAGCCATATTGTTAATCTCGTAATAATAGGCTCGCATATTACTGTCACGCCTAAAACAGTCAGCGGCATGAACATGCATCTCATAAGCCAAATCATAATTGCCCTCTAACCGGCAGAAGTCGCCCATGTTTGTCCACGCTTTCGCTTTCCATGCATATTCCTTGGTGCGGGATTTTGTTACGGTAATGAAACATTGCATGGATTCCGGATAGTGGGATTTTGTGCGGAGAAGATAGCCATAGTAGAAGTTGGCTTTGGCATAGTCGGTCGGATAGAAATAGCGCCACGGGGTTAAGGAGACGACGGTTTCAGCCCATAAGGTGCTATCCGTAGGAGCTATGCCACGCACACGCAGAGAATCAGCTACAGCAAGCGTTTGCTCGGCTTCCTTAATAACTGCAGGTTTGCAGCCGATGAAGGTCAGCAGCGCACAGAAAAGCCATATTGAGAATTGAGAATGGATTATCGATTATTGAGTTATTGATTATTGAGTTATTGAGTAAGGCTCTTTCGTAATTGCGTGCAAAGGTAGTGCTTTTTTTTGATATATGCAAATTTTTTTTAACGATTATTGAGTGATTTACGATTTACGAATGTACGATGTACGAAGGATTGACAGATTTACGATTTACAGATTTACGATGTACGAAGGAAAAGAGGTATATGCAAAGAGGTGCAAGATAGGGTTATCTTTGTGTTTTATCAGGGTTCTGTCGGGTTAATAACATAATAATAACCTAATAATCACCTAATAATAACCTAATAATAACCTAATACAAAGGAGCAAAGAACAAAGGACGCTCCAACTTTAATTGAGAATCTATTAATAGTTGAGAATTGACAATTGAGAATTGGATGTTGGAACGCTGCGCTGTTGGAAGTTAGAACGCTGCGCTGTTGGAAGTTAGAACGCTGCGCTGTTGGATGTTCATCAATCCATCATTTAGTGCCGCAGGCACGGCTCAATCCATCATTAAGAAAAAGTGTTGCTTTTTCAATAATTCCATAATCTTTTTTTAGAAAAATTTGCACAATCCAAATATTTTCACTACCTTTGCAGAAAAATTGTAAGAAAATGATATTGATAGCAGATAGCGGTTCGACTAAAACGCATTGGGCATTGATGACTGCAAACGGACATCATCAGGAGTTCTTTACCGATGGCATCAATCCCGTCCTTCAAACAGAAGAAGAGATTAATGCTTCCGTTTCCAATCAACTTCTACCACAAATGGCTTCCGTGCTATGGGCGGGAAAAATCACTAATATCTATTTCTACGGTGCCGGCTGTACACCCGAAAAGAAAGTGACCGTAGAACATGTGCTGCAAAAGGTCTTCAAGGATGCACAAGTCGCCGTGGAAAGTGATATGTTGGGGGCTGCACGAGGACTGTTCGGACAAAAAGAAGGCGTGGCATGTATTCTGGGAACAGGTAGCGGTTCATGCTATTATGACGGTGAACGGATCGCGTGGGCTGTACCTTCGTTAGGATATATTCTCGGCGATGAGGGAAGTGCTGCCACATTGGGAAAACGCTTGGTCGGAGATGTCCTTAAAAATCAATTGGGAGAAGATTTGAAAAAAGCCTTTCTGACGGAATATAACCTGACGCAAGCGGATATCATCGACCATGTGTATAAACAACCATTCCCCAACAGGTGGCTTGCCAACTTGGCGCGATTCTGTCATACACACCTCGATGACCCGCGCATTTACAAGATGGTCTATGAACATTTTGAGAGTTTTGTGACACGGAATGTCAAACAATATTTTGATACTATGGGCGTGATGGGGGATTGGCTGACGGTTGATAACGCGCGGCTGAAAGTGGGATTTGTCGGCAGTGTGGCGTATTATTATAAAGACGTGTTGCGTAATGTAATGGTCGCTCATGGGTATAAAATAGCAGCATTTATGCAAGACCCGATGGAGGGATTGATTGCTTATCACAAGAAAGATGTAGTGCCAACATTATGAACATCAGGGTAGGGATATTAACCGCCCCTAAAATTGAATGGGAGCAGCGTGAGCGGACTTTTCTGCTACGCAATGTGCGGATTGGAATCGGTTTCCATTGGGACCGCCATGAAGATCAGGAATTTGCCGGAGAACTGGAAATCATGCATAATCCCGATGGAACAGAAACGGCGGTTAACAACATCGACTTGGAAGACTATTTATGTAGCGTCATTTCGTCTGAGATGTCTGCTAATGCGCCTATGGAACTGCTCAAAGCGCATGCCGTTATTTCTCGCAGTTGGGCAATCCGAGCCATCGAAGCAAATAAATCTTCAGAAAACACAAACCATATTGGCAACGCCGCCTATGAATCGAATGGGCACATTGGATTTGATGTGTGTGCAGATGACCATTGCCAGCGATATGAAGGACTTAGTCGTATGAACGAACGTGCTGTAGCCGCTGTCCGGGCAACACAGGGGCAAGTCCTCACATTTGGCGATGAGATTTGCGATTGCCGCTTCCATAAATGTTGCGGAGGAAAGACGGAAGAATTTGAAACATGTTGGGAAGATAAACATGTGCCTTATTTAGAGTCTGTCGAATGTCCGTATTGCGGGAAAGCGTTAGTGGAAGGCTCGCTGAATGATTATGACCTCGAAACGCTCGATTATCATGATTGGGAGGTGCATTATTCGCCTGCAGAACTGGGGCAAATCATTCGCGACAAGTCCGGAATAGACTTCGGAGATATTGTTGATTTAGTGCCTTTGAAACGGGGCAAATCCGGACGCATATTCTCGTTGGAAGTTGTCGGCACCAAGCATCGTCAGGTGATAGGAAAAGAACTGGTTATCCGGCGTTGGCTGTCACCGAATTGCCTGAAATCAAGTTGGTTTGACATAAAAAGAGATACCGCAAATAGTATCTCTTTAATCGGTCACGGATGGGGGCATGGGGTAGGTTTATGCCAGATTGGAGCTACGACGATGGCGGCAGAAGGCTTTACGTACGACCGGATTCTGGCGCATTATTACCCGCACTCGTTGCTTACACCATCGCTCCGTTGACTTGGATGACTTGTCCGCTGATATAAGAAGATAAGTCAGACGCCAGGAATAATGCTACAGCAGCCACTTCCTCCGGCTTTCCACCTCGATGCATGGGAATAGAATGAACATATTCTTGAATGGTTTCTTCCGATAAGGATTCTGTCATTCGTGTCAAAATAAATCCCGGTGCAATGGCATTAGCACGAATACCACGGCTTCCCAATTCTTTTGCAGTTGATTTAGTCAATGCTATAATACCTGCTTTTGAAGCTGCATAGTTCGCTTGTCCTGCATTTCCATTCAGTCCGACTACGGAAGATAGCGAAATAATGGAGCCAGAGCGTTGACGAAGCATAATTGGGGCTACCGCATGAATATTATTGAATGTGGACTTGAGATTGACGTTGATTACATCATCCCAATTTTTTTCATTCATGCGCAGCATTAGCGCATCGCGTGTTATACCTGCATTATTAACCAAAATATCTATTCGTCCAAATTCTTTGAACACATCTGCTGCTAATTGGTGTGCGGCGTCATAGTTGGCTGCGTCTGATACATAAGCGCGGCATTTAACACCAAATTTTTCAATTTCAGCCAGCGTATTGGCTGTTTGTTCTCTATATTCAAGGTCTGTAAACGCAACATTACAACCTTGTGCAGCAAATTGTAGAGCAATGGCTCTGCCAATACCACGTGCTGCGCCGGTGATAATTGCCGTTTTGCCTTCTAATAGATTTCCTTCGTACATGTTATAATTTTGTTTCAAGTTTCTGGTTACTCGTCTTTGATTGGGAATACACCCGTCGGGTTGAGAATGGTGTATTTGGTCATCTCTTGGTTGGAATCAAATCCAACCCCTTTAATAATTGATGTTTCCCGCGTAATGGTAATCACGGAATCGGAGAAAATGCGCTCGGTCTTTTGATTCCAAAATAGTTGCGCGGTCTCGAAAAACTCGCTATCGGCATTCATGGAGCGCACATTGCCGTGAAGTTCCCACAATTGTTCATCTTCATTATAGTGCGCATAGTCAGCCCGAAGCCAAGTATCAATATTCAAGTCAGCATTGAACTTCTCCATGTAAATGCCATCAGGAAACTCCCAATAGACGGGTTGTGCTTTGTCGTAAATTTGCCAAGTTTGCGTGGTAATGCGGTATCGTGTAATGCCGGAGTCAGAAATAAGCGTAGTGACCACGGATGCATCTAATCCCGGCATTGCAGCACGGTCTGAGACAGCATCCGCAGTCATCTTAGCATCATTTTGGCAAGATACCAAAATGAATAGACTACTTAGCAGGACGGCAAAGAGTTCTCTCATTTATCCAACCACCAACAATATATGTTGAACCTCCAAGTTCATTAGGCAAGTCAAACATTTCCTCTTTGGTGGGGTAGTATTTGCTATATGCGCTAATGAGTTTGTCCGCGTCAGCTGCACATGAAGGATCTACTTGTTTTGCTTTATTGAATTGGTCAACAGCAGCCCAGAACACGGTTTTGTTCAGAATCGCAGCCTTAGCAGCAGGATATTCCGGCTCGCTATACGGTCTTGCAGCAGCATAGCAGCAACCGATAAGTATATAGCAACGACCTTGGTTTGCAACGACATCAAGACTTTGACGGGCATAGTTACGTGCTTCCGGATAGTTCTTCAGTTTATCCATATAAATGAAAGCAATCGTGTACAGATAATCGTCTTGGTCATCATCGTCTTCTTCATCAATAAGAGAAATAGCCTCTTTATAATAATTGATAGCTCCTCTCCAATCCTCTTTTTTCATGCACATTTTTGCACATCCTGCGGCGGATTCTTCCGTGGGTTGCAGTTTGTGGGCAGCTTCAGCAGCAGTGAAATATACATCAGATTCAGTGCAGTTAACGCGCTTGTAAAGTTTCATTACTTTGAGCAAAGTTTCCAAAACACCTTTGTTGTCATCAACCATTTTACCAAAGATCTCGTCCAACTTCGAGCAATCAGCGGCACCGGAAACAGCAAACAGATTATCAACATATTCTTTTTGCTGCTTAGCTGCCATAGCATTTTTGTCTGCCGGATTGTCACCGATAGCGGTTAAGTAACCGGAAGCTTCTGAGTAGTCAGCAATAAATTGTTCGCCATATTTTTCCGGATTCGAACGATATAAACCGTAACTAACCTCAACCAATTTGGTAAGTACAGGAACCGTTGATTTTTCTTTCATTCCATCAACAGACTCTTTAAGCCAAGGATAAGCACGTTCTTTCAGTTCGTCCTCCGTAAAGTACTTGCAGTATTCCGTTCCTTTCAGACCTAAGATATATGCCTTTGGGTAGCGTTGGTCATCGCCGAAGTATTTGATACGTTTGTCACAAAGTTCCAAAGCAAGATTACGCAAGCGTTCTTTTTCCGCTTGATCAGTCGTTTGATCATAGAGATAGTCAATAATCTTAGGACCAGCCGTGTAAATTACTTTGTTTGCGTTAGGGCAGGTATTATACACTTCCCACCAAGGATTATAGGCGTCTGCAAACTGTTTATTCTTAACACTCTCGTTGAATAGAGATACGTTCTCTAAACATTCTTCAGTAATAATAGGAGCCTCTTCTTCTACGACAGGTTCCGCTTGAGGTTGAGGTTGTGCCTCTACTTTAGGTTTCTTAGCGCATGCGAGTGCAGGTATAGTTGCACAAAGTGCGAGTAGAATTAATGATTTGAGTTTCATAATAACTTAATTATAATTTGTTAATAAATAAAAGTCGTTTTTAGAGTCTTCGTTTGAAGAACCAATTCTCTGCAATGGAGGCATTAATGGTCATTCTCAAGAAGTTTTCTTCCAATGATGCCGCAGGACCGCGATGACCGTATTCTAACGTAAAGTTGAAAATAGTACCGGCATTACGTAGCGGGAATCCCATACCAAGACTGACAATATAATCTGGACGTGTTACTTTTTCGATATAGGAGTCCGCAAGGCTGAATCCTGCCCGCCAGAACATCCGTTCTGCATAATTGCGTCCAATAGGATTATGGCGGTATTCAAAACCAAAAGCGTATCGGTTGCGGTCGCGCAATTTGTCCATATCCATAAATACTGCAGTCTGAGACCAATATGAACGTGAAAAGTCAAATCCCAGCGTCAAACGGTCTCCCCAAGTATAGGATGCACCAACTCCAAACATCATGGGCACCTGAGCAATATCGCTCGCTGTCCACACTGTATCAGATTGTGATGTCTCTGCAATAACATAGTCGGATTTCAAAGTTCGTTTGTTCTCAAAAATAGCACCCAATACAATATTGTGTTTGCCAAAAGTGTGAAATAACTGTAGTCCTTCACGAAAACGTACGCTGCTGACAGATGTAGCGCTTAATTGTGCAACAGATTGTACTTCTGTTTCAGTGAACGATACCATTCTGCTATTCGACACATCTCCAAACATATAATATACGTTTGCCCCCAATGCTACCCAATCAAACAGGTTCACGCTTAGTCCGCCATATACTTCGCTGATGCCTCCTTCTCCGAAGAATGATGTTGTATAGTGATAATCGGAATTGATAGAGTCTATCATTGATATATTGTATCCGACACTACTATAAGGCATCAAACCTGCACTTAACGCAATATATCTTTTGTACAACGGGAATTGTAAAGTGATGTATTCGAGGTTTCCATTTGCTTTGTTTTTAACACCTACATCGTCGCCGTATCGCGTCCACATCACATCTGCAGCTAAATCGAACATAAACGTTAAACTGTCACATGCTGTAAACGAAGCAGGCTGAGAGGGACAAATCACTTTGCGATTTCTCATTCCGACACCGATACCACCCATTGCCCGATACGTATTGGGTACATTATCGTTAATATCCCCTAATCCATAGCATGAGAACGGAGATGCGGTGTTGTTTTGCGCCTGAATGGAGACTGCTCCAAACAGTAAAAAACAGGCTGTAATATGTCGCAAAATTACTTTCATAAGCATTCAGCCTGCAAAAGTACAAAAATTATGCCACATATACAAATAAAAGTGCATTTTTCTTTAGAAAAAATGCGTTTTGACACTTTTATGTACAGAAAATAAGGACTATTTGTTAAATTCGAGAATTTGATTTAGTCCAATAAGTACAAGATTTTTCTCTAAACGGAAAGCAGGTATTACTCGTTTCTCATTCGGTTCTGACGGAGCATCAGTGGATGATTTTCCAAATCTGCAATTATTGAGAATATATGGAGCATTTCCGCCTGTAAGGAAAACAGTAAAATGTTTACACCGTTCAGAAAGAGTACGAATATAGCCTTTTACTTCAAATGCTATACCGCGAACCACACCTGCTGCGATGGCATCACGAGTAGTTTTGCCGAAAAGCGGAATGAGTTCATTGTCTTCCACTTCGACCAAAGGTAATTTCTTTGTCATCCGATTGAGTATAGTCAATCTCATTTTTACACCCGGAGCGATGTTCCCGCCGATATATTCATTGTTTTCAGAAACAAAATCATAAGTAATTGCAGAACCAGCATCTATGATTAACAAATTCTCGTGGGGACACAAAAAAACGGCTCCGATTGCAGCTGCAAGGCGGTCCTGGCCAAGTGTTTCAGGGGAGTGATATGTATTGGTAATGGGTAAGGGAGTATAGTGGTCAAACAGTACAAAATGTTTGCTGTTGCGATGAAGAATATTCACAACCGCCGGCTCAATGTTTACTACCGATGATATTATACTGTCCGTGATAGGGTATAGCGAGAAAAGACGCTCTATATCTGCAGCGTGAAACGTTTTGTAGATAATTGCCTTGATGAGTTTGCCGTCATCAAATAAGGCAACTTTAGTGCGCGAATTCCCTTGGTCTATGCACAAATTCATGTTGTTGACAGTTATAATTCCTGCTCAATAGATGTGTACAAAAAGCGCTTAATCGATTTCTTCGGTGTTTTTTCGAACTCGTGAGGATATAGTTTAATTTTCTTGAGTTGCTCGTATGATGCAATTTGTTCGTTAACATCGTGACGAATTTGTTCCATAGCTTGGTCAAGAGCTGCTCTATCAAGCCCCATTGCATCTATTGCATCATAATCCGGGCAAACAAGTGCAACGAGTGAGTTGTCTTCCTGCTGAATAACTAATGATTCAAGCACATAGGGCATATTATTGAGTTTGGCTTCTATCTCTTCTGGATAGATGTTTTGTCCGGAAGGACCAAGTAACATCGTCTTGTTACGACCTTTGATATATACGTATCCGTCTTCGTCTATATATCCGAGATCGCCGGTACGCAACCAGCCATCATCTGTAAAACTCTCATTTGTGGCCTCTGTGTTCTTAAAGTAACCTATCATTGTGTTTTCACCGCGGGTTACGATCTCACCAATACCTTCTTCATTAGGATTGAGGATTTTTACTTCCATAGTATCTTCAAGCGCTTTGCCGCAAGAATAAAGTTTGCCTCCCTCATCATAAGGGGTGAAACAAATAAGCGGAGCACATTCGGTCATTCCGTATCCTAAAGACATGGGGAACTTAATTCGGTGCAAAAAAGCTTCCACTTCAGGATTAAGCGGAGCACCGCCAATGATAATTTGTTTGAATTCACCGCCGAATGCATGCACTAATTGCTCACGGATGCGGGAACATACTATTTCGTCTAAATAGGGAACTTTGAGTACCCAACTGATAGGTGGTTTTTGTATCTGTGGAACAATCATTTTTTTGTAAATCTTTTCAAGAATAAGAGGTACAGAAAGGATGATTGTCGGTTTTACTTCTGCAAAAGCTTGCAACAAAATCTTAGGAGATGGGGTGCGTCCGATTAGATATGTATGTCCGCCTGCCGCAAGACAGCAAAGGAAGTCAAACGCACAGCCATACGCGTGGGCAAGTGGCAAAAAAGTAACGTGACGGGCACCTTTAAATGTTAGTTGTTTACGTAAGCCGTATCGTACATTTCCTGCCAAAGCATTTAACGGCGTGATTACGCCTTTCGAGAATCCTGTTGTTCCCGATGTGTAGTTGATGGAGGCAATTTCACTATTATCGCGAGGTGCGTATTTAACATTGGCAGAAGTAAATCCTTTTGGATATGCCTTTATAAACGCATCTTCTACATCACCCCATGTGATTTCCTTGCGGTATCGTGTGGCAATCAGTCTGAAATTATTGAGCGAATAAACGCTGTTTATTCCTTCAAGTTGTTCTAAATCCATCCCCTCCCAAATAAGGTCTGTGATGAATAATAACTTGGAACCGGAATGATTTATAATATGCTGTGCATCATTCGCCTTGAAATCTTGCAGAATAGGTACGATAATGGCTCCATAAGTAATTGTGGAAAGATATACAGTTACCCAATTACAATTGTTTCTACCCATTACGGCTACTTTGTCATTTTTCTTTAGTCCATTGAACTTGAACAAAAAGTGCAGACGTGCAATCTGTGCAGCCAACCTACTATAAGTAAGGGTATTAGGCGTGCCATAATCTGTAATTGCCGGTAGATCCCAGTTCTCGCGAAATGACCGCTCGAACATTTTGACGAGGTTATCTTGTTCTGACGTTAACATAGTATTAGTGTGTATACAAAAATCTCTTTATTGACTTCTTTGGTGTTTTCTCAAACTCATGAGGGTAGAGTCTTATCTTATTCAGTTGCTCGTATGATGCTATATGTAAATTGACATCCTTGCGATTTTGTTCCATTGCATTTTCCAACATTTCATTGGTTAAATGGTCGGCATCAGCAGCAGCAAAATCAGGACAGACAAGTGCCACCAATGATCCATTTTCTTGAATTACCAAGGATTCCATGACATAGGGCATATTATTGAGTTTGGCTTCAATCTCTTCCGGATAGATGTTTTGACCGGATGGACCAAGGAGCATGCTCTTATCTCGCCCCTTAATAAAAATGAAATTATCTTTATCAAGGTAACCTAAATCACCTGTTTTAAGCCATCCGTCTTCTGTGAACATTAGTTTAGTGGCTTCCTCGTTCTTGTAGTAGCCCTTCATGACGTGCTCTCCTCGTACTTGTATTTCGCCTATGCCTTCACTATTCGGGTCAGAAATACGTACTTCCATCAAACCATCCAAAGGCTTACCGCAACTCTGGGGTTTGTAGTCTTTGTGATTGACATAAGAAATTAATGGAGCACACTCGGTCATACCGTATCCTACCATATAAGGGAATCGAATTCGTTTGAGGAATAAGTCCACTTCTGTATTAAGCGGAGCACCGCCAATAATCACTTCTTGTACGCATCCGCCAAAGGCGTCCAATAAAGCTTGGCGTAATTTTACAAGCACGACTTCGTCCAACAAGGGGACTTTCATCACCCAACTTACTGGTGGTTTGGATATCTGCGGTACAATTTGGTTCTTGTAAATCTTTTCAAGAATCAGCGGCACCGTGAGAACGACCGTCGGTTTTACTTCAGCAAAAGCTTGTAGCAGAATCTTGGGAGACGGAATACGTCCCATTAACCATGCGTGACCACCGGCACAGAAACAACTAAGAAAATCAAAAGCACAACCGAAAGAGTGGGCGAGTGGAAGAAATACCACTTGTCTGCATCCACGGAACGTGACATGTACGTCAATACAGAATTTTACATTTCCGGCTAAAGCATTTAATGGTGTTATGACACCTTTGGAAAAACCGGTTGTACCAGATGTGTAGTTGTATGAGGCTATATCGGCATTGGTTTTGTCCGAATACACTAATTCATATTTCTTGAGCCCATCTGGATGTTGGCGTTCGTATTCTAATTGAATACGTTTAGCGGTTAGACCATTTGCATTGAGAGGTTCTTTGACAGCGATGGGATTGTAGTTCGTCAGCGAGAATACTGCCAAAACTTGTTCCATCTGACTGATATCAAGATTTTCATAGAGCGTGTCTGCTATAAACAGCAACTTGGAACCGGAGTGGTTGATAATGTGAAGTGCATCATTTGGCTTAAAATCTTGTAAAATAGGCACAATTATAGCGCCATATGTAACGGACGCAAGATAAGCCATTACCCAGGTCGTAGTATTCTTGCCCATCAATGCAATTCGGTCATCGCGCTGAATACCGCATGTGCGAAACAAAATATGCAAACGCTCAATTTGCATTGCCACGTCGCTGTAAGCAAGGGTGGTAGGAGAACCATAATCCGTGAATGCCGGTAAGTCCCAATTGTCACGAATAGAGTCTCGTATGGTCTCTATGAAATTCTTTTCTATCATTATTGTGCAGGTTCAGGAACGTCTAATAATTGGTCATCGGATGGTTGCTTTTGCGACACTTCTACGATGCGGTCAACTATAAATTGACTATTGCCGCGCCATGGCAATGTGCCTAGATAGCGTTTCCAATGCAATTTGATTTGTTTACTTGAACTACGTTCAATTTCCATTGCAACAGCTGCGTCTGCAACAGAGAATTTAAACTCGTTAGATTGGATTGTCGCGTTGCTGTTCTTGGAATTGTAACCGGTTTGAATCATCTTACCTTCGTAAGTCTTAAAGATTACACCTTCCTTTTGGAAATAATTGATGTCGCCTTCGTTGGTTCCTTCACTATACACAAAGCAGAACTTGAAAAAGATAAATCCTGCTAATGCTAAAATAATGATAATCGAAATCCAACTTAATACTTTTGCTGATGTTGACATAATGTTATTACTTTATATTTTTATCAAATTTTGGCGCAAAGATACAGCTTTTTTTTGATACTTGCAAATAAAAGTGTATTTTTTCTATTTTTTATTATCAATTATATTGTGATAGAATTCATTAACTGCAATGATACCTTTTTCCCAAACGTCTAAATCCATAGATTCATTGGGCGAGTGAATAGCATTTTGTTCCAGTCCGAATCCCATCAAGATGGTTTTTACGCCCAATATCCGTTCGAAGTCTGATATAATGGGAATACTTCCTCCCCGTCGGGCTGCTAACGGCTTCTTTCCGAAAGCAGTCTCAAACGCTTTTTCTGCGGCTTTGTATGCAGGCATATCAATTGGGCACACATATCCTTGTCCGCCATGCATAGGGGTTACTTTTATACGAACACCTGCGGGGGCTAATTGTTGCATGTAATCCGCAAAAGACTGACTGATTTTTGTATGGTCTTGATTGGCTACTAATCGGCAACTTACCTTTGCGAATGCTTTTGATGGCAATACAGTCTTGCTGCCTTCGCCGGTGTACCCGCCCCATATTCCGCAAATATCGAATGAGGGACGGCATGAGTTGCGTTCAAGTGTTGAATAGCCTTCTTCGCCAAACAATGTATCTACATCAATGGCTGATTTATAGGCTGTTTCTGAGAATGGAATAGAAGCAATCATTTCACGTTCTGCAGCGGGAATTGGAAGTACATCATCGTAGAAGCCGGGAATGGTGATGTGCCCCTTTTCGTCAATCACTTTAGATAGCATCTCGCATAGCGCATTGATAGGATTCTTAACTGCTCCACCAAAGTGACCGCTATGTAAATCGCGGTTCGGACCATCGACTTCTATTTCCCAATAAGCTAATCCGCGAAGGCCGGTTGTTATAGAAGGAGTTGATTTGCCTATCATGGACGTATCGCTAACTAATATTAAGTCGCAGGATAGTAAATCCTTGTGTTCTTTAATAAATGACTCAAGCGACGGACTACCTATTTCTTCTTCGCCTTCCAATATAAACTTAATGCAGAGTGGTCGTTGCTTTTTTTGCAAAGCGGTATTTTCGCTTAGTTCATGGACAAGATACTCAAAAGCTTTCACCTGAATCATTGTTTGTCCTTTGTCATCGTCTGCACCGCGAGCGTATAAACGCCCATCGCGGATATCTGCTTCCCAAGGGTTTGACTTCCACTCGTTTAATGGTTCTACAGGCATTACATCGTAGTGACCATAAACGAGAATGGTTATAGGGCTTTGATTACTGATGTTTTGTCCTTTGGAGTTGGAATACTCGGCATATACGAACGGATTGCCTTTTGACGGCATTATTTCTGCTTTATCAGCCCCGGCTTGAAGCAATAGTTCTTGCCAGCGTTCAGCACAGCGCAACATATCTGCTTTATGTTCAGGTTGGCAACTAACGGACGGAATCCTTAGAAGACTTGCCCATTCCTCTATAAATCGTGCCTTATTGGCGGAAATATATTCTCTTATATCCATAGTGTATTGAATTTAATGCAAGTAGTGTCGCAAAACGATAGAATAGGGAGTTATCGTCTGCATGTTTGGTACTGTTTGCTTGGCCATATTTACTTTTCGTTTGCTGTGAAACTTTCCTATCAATCCCAAAAACGCAAATCGGGCGCGGACTATTGCCCAAGCGTTTGCAAAGCGTCCGTGGACAAGGTCGTTAAGTGTAGCCGCATAATCTAAAACAAAACGTATGGCTAAAATGCCACACAATTGCTTGGGTGAAGCATTTTTGTATATCATCAGTAGGTTATTGCGGAAATTGAGAAATGTCTTTCTTGGATTGCCATAGTTCAACGATGCTCCGCCTACATGATATACTTTTGACTGCGGTACACAGGCAACCCACCAACTGCGGGCATTTAGGCGCCAGCACAAATCAATCTCTTCCATATGAGCAAAGAAATCGTTGTCCAAACCACCGCATTTCGTATATACTTCTGTGCGAACAACCATACATGCACCGGAAGCCCATAGACACGTTTCGATGGTATCGTATTGTCCTTTGTCTTCTTCTACAATGTCAAAAATCCTACCGCGGCAAAATGGATATCCCAGCCAATCCATATGTCCGCCCGCTGCACCCGCGTGTTCAAACTTGACGGGAGTTTCGCCGGACTCTTTTGAACGCCAACTTAATATCTTAGGCTGACAGGCTGCCATCTCCGGATGACGGTCCATGTAATCAAGAAGTGGTTCCAGCCATTGTGGAGTTACTTCGATATCTGAATTCAGCAGCACAACATATTCGCTGTCAACCATCGCAATGGCACGATTATAGCCTTCTGCAAAACCATAATTGACTTCAAAAGGAAATACGCGTGCGGTTTGTGCGATGCCATGAGTTAATGCGTTGGTATTGATTTGTTGGATGGCATCTATGCTATCGTCTGTCGAACCGTTATCAGCCACTATTACCTCATATTCGGGGTTATTCGTGTACTTTAATACGGTTGGCAGAAACTTTCGTAACATCGCTGCTCCGTTCCAGTTTAATATGATAACACTACATCTCGCCATTTCAGTCTTCGTCTTCGTAGTAGCCTTGTTCCACACCAAATTGGTATTCGGCATCTAAAATAATTTGAATTTGTGAGTCGCTTAATGCCAGATTGGCGTCTTTGACGGCTTGTTGGATATAGGATAATTGTTCGGTCTCGTCTATGTCGCCTTCTTCGTATAGCACTTCGCCTGTCTTATCATCTACATGAAGTAAACCTTGTGACTCCAGAAAGTCGTCCATCGAATCCAATACGAACACAATATCGCTTTTGGTCATACCTTTGCGGTCTTGTGCAGGAATCAAATCCCACATGAATTCTACTTGTTCACGTTCGTCTTCACTGAGTAATTGTTCGTCAAATGTACTTGTTTTTTCCATATTTATTTAAAATTATTTGCGTGTTTAAAAAAAATGTTGTATCTTTGCAGCCGTTTTATTGTAAATACCATGAGTAGTTTAGTTCAACGTACGCTTTCTGGAGCGGTTTATGTAGGTCTTGTTGTGGCAAGTATTTTGGTGCATCCGGCATTTTTCGGCGTGTTGTTTGCGTTGTTTTGTGCACTTGCAGTGCGTGAGTTCCATCATTTGGTGGGCAGTCACAGGTTTGCTACTATTATGTCTATTATTCTTGCGCTTTGCTTGTTTGGTATCTTTTGGTGTCTTGCCAATATTGATTCAATGAGTCTTACGACCTTTGCTTATTTGCAATGTGCTTATGCTTTTGTGTTGATGCTCACGCTTGTTGCTGAATTGTTCCTCAAGGCAAAAAATCCCATTGCCAATTGGGGAAATGTACTCTCCAGTCAGATTATGATAGCGTTGCCATTTGCGCTGATGAACTTCGTTATGCAGCAATCAAAATGGTTGCTTCTTGCGTTGTTTATCACCATTTGGGTCAATGATACTGGCGCTTATTGCGTCGGTTGTTCTACTGCCAAATTGCCTAAAGGCAATCACAAAATGTTTCCGCGAGTTAGTCCTGCCAAAAGTTGGGAAGGATTGTTCGGAGGATTTGTCTTTGCCTTGCTTGCTGGATTTATATATTTCAAAGTAGGCTGGTTTGATGCCATGTCTCAACCGCTGTTGACAGCCTTGTTATTTGCTTTTTCTATTGCCGTTTTCGGGACGTTTGGTGATTTGGTGGAAAGCCTGCTCAAACGAACCATTGGCGTCAAGGATTCTGGTAAATTTATGCCCGGGCACGGTGGTGTTTTAGATCGTTTTGATAGTCTCTTATTGGCAACTCCTGCGGTGGCGTTGCTATTGCTGCTTATCTAATTGGCAGATCGCATACTATATTCACAGCCGCAGTATTGCTGATTATAAAACGAATATAATTTTAGCAACTCGTTTCGGCGTTGTTGGAGTCCGTCCTTGCGCCAGTTCTGTGCCCAAAACTGAACGGGGCGGAGTGCATTTGCCGATTGGGCTTGTGCGGCTGCCCAGTTGCCTGCGGCATTGATTTGTTCTATGTTCTTCCAACGTGAAGAGGCAAGGGTTGTTGCAAACCAACGGATTCCTTCTTCTTGGGCTTTGCGCGCTGTTGCTAACAGCCGGTATTGGAAGCATGCCAAACACCGGTTACCGCGTTCGGGTTCTTGTTCTAAACCGCGAATCGCTTCACACCAAACTGCGTGATTGTAGTCACCATCTATCCAACGGATGCCCAAACTGTCTGCATGGCGTTGGCTTTCGTTTTTGCGTATCTGGTATTCTGTGTCGGGATAGATATTCGGATTATAGTAAAAAATCACAGGTCTTATCCCATGTGCTAACAGCCATTCTACAATTGCCGATGAGCATGGAGCGCAACAAGCATGAAGCAGAACCTCATTCAAGCCGTCTGGAATATGTAATCTCGCTTCTTTCAAAGAACAAATATTTACTTTCAACCTTCCGGAAATTCCATCAAATAGGCTTTAATGAACGCATCTATATCGCCGTCCATTACAGCATTCACATTACTTGTCTGATAGTTCGTGCGATGGTCTTTAACCCGTCGGTCATCAAATACGTAACTCCGAATCTGAGAACCCCATTCAATCTTCTTCTTGCCGGCTTCCACTTTTGCGGCGGCCTGACGGCGTTTCTCTAATTCCAGCTCATATAACTGTGAACGCAAGTGACGAAGAGCATTTTCGCGGTTCTTCGGCTGGTCGCGCGTCTCGGTATTTTCGATAACTATCTCATCTGGCTGATTCGTCAAGGGATTGACAAACTTATAATGCAAACGTACACCGGATTCCACTTTATTTACGTTTTGCCCACCGGCTCCGGATGAGCGGAAAGTATCCCATGACAGGTTGGCAGGATTGACTTCTACCTCAATCGTATCATCAATCAATGGCACTACAAAGACGCTCGCAAAACTCGTCATACGCTTACCCTGAGCGTTATAAGGACTTACGCGGACCAAGCGATGGACTCCGTTTTCGGACTTCAGGTAACCGTAGGCCATATCGCCTTCGATATTAAATGTTACGGTTTTGATGCCGGCTTCATCGCCTTCTTGAAGGTTTTCGATAGTCACTTTGTAGTCGTGTTTCTCACAGTAACGCTGATACATACGCATCAACTGTTCTGCCCAATCTTGTGCTTCAGTGCCGCCGGCGCCGCTCACTATCTTCAGTACTGCGGGCATCTGGTCTTCTTCGTGGGACAGCATGTTTTTCATCTCAAGGTCTTCCACTTCTTTTAAGGCCTTCGAATATGCTTCGTCCACTTCTTCTTCGGTAACTAATTCGTCTTTGTAAAAGTCGAACGCCAATTGAAGTTCATCGGTCGCGGAACGAACGCCTTCATAGCCTTCTATCCAACGTTTGATGGATTTCACTTTACGCATTTGTGCTTCCGCGGCTTTGGCATCGTCCCAAAAGCCTGGAGCTTGGGTGTGAAGTTCTTCTTCTTCCAATTGTACGCGTTTCTCGTCTATTGCCAAATACTGTTTTAACTTCTCGGCGCGTGCTTGGATGTCTTTTAATTGTTCTATTGTAATCATAACTCCCTATGATGTAATTCGATGTTTATCCTATATTTCTCTTTTAGATGTCGGGCTAATGCTTCTGCGCTATATACGCTCCTGTGTTGACCGCCTGTGCAACCGAAAGACACTTGAAGATGGCTGAAGTCGCGTTCCATAAAACGTTCAACATGATGATCCACCAAAGCATATACGGATTCCAAAAACGTCAATATTTCGCCATCTTTTTCTAAAAATTCTATTACCGCTTGGTCGCGACCGGTTAAGTGCTTGTATGCCTCGTATTTACCCGGATTATGGGTGCTCCGGCAATCAAAAATATAACCGCCGCCGTTCCCGCTGCTATCGGCTGGAATTCCTTTCTTGAAACTGAACGAATATATGGTCACTGTTAGCATAAAACGTTGGATATATACGGGTAATTCGTTTGTAATGTCTTATTCTGCGCAAACAATGTGCGGATATTCTGAAGGGCTAACGGGATGGAATCGATAAAATGTTGCTTGCGTTCGTATAAACCGCGGAAACCGTAAGCGCCTAATACTTGAAGGCTGCGAAATAGCACAAACAATTCCAATGTCTTACGGAAGTCGCCGCGGGATATAGGATATTTCAATTTCTCCGCCTCATCCATATATACTTCGATTAGTTGCTCGCGTAGCGCTTGCGGATAGTTCGCTTTGGCTTGCCACAGAAATGAAGCAATATCATAGTATATTGGTCCTTTTCGGCCGCCTTGATAGTCGATGAAATAGGGCTTGTCGTCATGTATCATCACATTCCGGCTTTGGAAATCGCGGTACATAAACGTTGTGCAAGGGACTGCCAACAGAGCGCAAGCCATACGGTCAAATTCATCTTCTAATCTCACTTCGTCTATCTCGATACCTGTCAGCTTCAGATAATCGTATTTAAAGTAGTTCAAATCCCACATGATACTACGATGGTCGAAACATGGAACAGGGTAGCACACGGACCAATCCAATCCAACAGCTCCTTCTATTTGTATATGTGCGAGCGCGCGTAGTGTAAGCTCTAACATCCTTATTTCCTCTATCGAATAGTGGCCGCTTGTACGACCGGATTCGATGTAGTCGAATAGCAGAGTATCGCCCAAATCGGTTTGGGTGTAGCTCATCTCATCGGCGCTTACGCTTAGAATAGAAGGTACTGGCAGACCTTTGGTCCTAAAGTGGCGGGATAGCGTAATGAATGCGTGATTTTCTGCGCGTGAAGTGCCTTCTACGCGAATGATACTTTCGCCGTTTGAAACTTCTTCACGCGTATATACACGATTACTACCTGATTTGAACATGGAATTTTTTTGGTGGTCGGGAAGACAGGATTCGAACCTGCGACCTCCTGCTCCCAAAGCAGGCATTCCACCGGGCTGAACTACTTCCCGTTGCCGACGGGCGGCAAATTATTTGAGATTTTTCTCAAAAACCGTGCAAAGGTACTGCTTTTTTTTCATATGTGCAAATTTTTCTGTATTTTTTTACATTTTTTTGCACTTTCTCATAATTTTCCGATAACTTTGCAATGACTTCCCAATGACTTCCCCATGAACTTTTCCCGAACCAAAGACGTAAACGAGACGTAAACGAGACGTAAACGAGACGTAAACGACACGTAAACGACACGTAAACGACACGTAAACGACACGTAAACGACACGTAAACGAGACGTAAACGAGACGTAAACGAACCGAGACATTACCGAGACATTACCGACACATTACCATCTCCGAAAGTAATCACAAATGAAACCGACGTAGTTAGATACTTAGCACTTGGAGTGCTTGCCATTTGTCGTCTTTGATGTCTTTCTTTTGCTTTATCGCTTGTGTTAAGGGAACATAAACGACCTCGCCGTTCTGGAGTCCGACCATCACGGAACGTTGTTCGTCCAATAACGCCTGAATGGCTGCGCAACCAAGGCGCGAGGCTAAGATACGGTCAAATGCCGACGGAGAACCACCGCGTTGAAGATGACCAAGAATCGTCACGCGGGTATCGTAATCCGGATGATTTTGTTCAATCAGTTTCGCCACTGCTTGCGCGCCGCCTTCAACGGCATGTTCTTGAACAAGAACTATTCCGCTGTTCTTGTGTTTGCGACGTCCTTGACCTATTGCTGCCTCTAATTGTTCTTCCAATGTGGCGCGTTCAGGAATAACTGCTGCTTCGGCGCCTGCTGCGATGGCGGCATTTAGAGTCAGAAAACCTGCATCCCGACCCATTATTTCTACAAGAAATAAACGTTCATGACTCGTTCCTGTATCGCGGAGTTTGTCCACACATTCAACAATCGTATTGAGGGCAGTATCATAACCAATTGTGCTATCTGTGCCCCAAAGGTCGTTATCTATTGTGCCGGGGATACCGATAACGGGGATATTATATTCTTGTGCCAGCAGTCTTGCACCTGTAAATGAACCATCACCGCCAATAACAATGAGTGCATCTATCGCTTCACGTTGCAGGGTTTTATAGGCTTTCTTACGGCCTTCCGGAGTAGTGAATTCCTGACTGCGGGCGGATTTAAGAATCGTTCCGCCACGTTGGATAATACCGCTTACATCTTGAGTCGTAAACTCTTGAATCTCACCGGACATTAAACCCTTATAACCGCGGAATATCGCTTTCACACGGATGTTATTGGCTATTGCTGCACGGGTCACAGCACGAACAGCTGCATTCATTCCTGGCGCATCGCCTCCTGACGTGAGTACGCCAATTGTTTTAATGTTGTATTCCATACTTATCGCTATATATTATCTGATTTCTTGTTTTCTGCCTGCAAAGGTAGTGCTTTTTTTCGATATACACAACAATTCTTCAAATTTTGGAATATAGAAATTCTAAATTTAAAATAAATTTGCGTAATCAAATTATTTGTTGTACCTTTGCGGCACGGTTTTTGTATGATTCCCGTAAACGGGGAAAATGGGGGAGAATAGTATTAACCAAATTAATTTTTATAGTTATGAGACGCGTAATGTATTTAATGGCAATTCTTCTGCTAAGCACGATGATTGCCCGCGCCGATGAAACAATTACCGTATCGGCAACTAACAGCGACATCGCTGCTAACCTTGACTTAAAGGTCGTGGCTAAGTTATTCGGTGAGGCGAAAGACCTCGAAGACTTCGAACAGCGCCTCAATAATCCTGATTCGGCTTTCGTTAACCTCGATCTAAATGGCGATGGAGACGTTGATTATATCCGTGTCATTGAGGTTACAAGTGGTACAAAGCACTTGATTGTCTTGCAAGCGATTCTTGCTAAAGATATCTATCAAGATGTTGCATCTATCTATGTCGAAAAAGACGAGGCGAACAATGTTTCCGTCCAGATTATAGGTGATGAATATATCTATGGCGAAAACTATGTCATCGAACCGGTATATATCTACAGACCGGTTATATATGATTGGTTCTGGAGTCCGCTTTGGGTTTGTTGGAACTCACCTTGGTATTGGGGATATTATCCGTATTGGTGGCATACTTGGGGATGTTGGCACCATTGGGCATATATAGATCATTGCCATCACTTCCACCATCATCATCATGGTTGTAGTTTCCACTATGCACAAACTGCCCGCCCGGCTTCTCGCTCTATGGGTAGCGATGTGCGACGGAACGATTATGCAAGAATTAACCCGGAACGCTCCTTTGCTGAACGCAACAAAGGTATAACGAACGCCCGCCAACTACCTGTATCAACACGTGCACCGCAATCGGCTCGAATCAGCGGTACAACCGGTAGTACGGCAACCGGAACAAGTATCTCGTCTGGAAGTGCATCTGTTAGGCGACCGGCCGGCACCGACCGTACTTATGGCGGAACATATACGAAGGCTTCGGATAAAGGAACTTCCACTTCAACTGCAACGGTTACACGCAGTAGCGGAAGTGCAACCACACGTTCTTCCTCTGCAAGTACAACCAGACCTTCTGGTACAACCTATACCGGTAGTGGAAATGCACGAACAAGTACTACATCTTCTTCGACAAGCACGTATTCACGCGCAAGTGGAAGTAGTACATCGACAACAACTCGTAGTAGCGGAAGTTCAACGACGCGTAGTAGTGGCACTACCAGTACTTTCCGTCCCAGTGGTAGCAGTTCTTCCGGCGTAGGAACGTATCGTCCTTCTGGTGGCAGTTCAACTCGTCCTTCTGGCGGAAGTTCATCTTTCCCCTCTGGTGGAGGTGCTTCCAGTCGAGGTGGAGGAGGTGGAGCCTCAACAAGAAGATAATACCGATAACTGCAAGAAAACAATTACCGATAACTATTTGTTACACCCCAAGTAGGGATTTAACAAATTCTTCACGATGGAAGGCCTGTAGGTCTTCCATCTTTTCGCCAAGACCTATATAACGAACTGGTATCTTGAATTGGTCGCTAATGCCAATTACTACGCCGCCTTTGGCTGTGCCATCAAGTTTGGTGATGGCAAGAGAAGTAACCTGAGTAGCGCGAGTGAATTGTTTCGCTTGTTCAAAAGCGTTTTGACCCGTAGAACCATCTAATACCAACATTACATCGTGAGGCGCATCAGGAACAACCTTTTGCATCACAGCTTTAATCTTGGTCAGTTCATTCATCAGGTTAATCTTATTGTGTAGTCGTCCGGCTGTGTCAATAAGTACCACATCGGCATCGTTGGCTTTGGCACTTGCTAAAGTGTCGTAAGCAACGGAAGCTGGGTCGGAACCTTGTTGTTGCTTGATAACAGGAACGCCGACACGTTCTCCCCATATACATAGTTGCTCCACAGCTGCTGCGCGGAATGTATCTGCTGCTCCGAGATATACTTTCTTTCCTGCCTGTTTATACTGGTAAGCTAATTTGCCAATGGTTGTTGTCTTACCAACACCATTGACACCAACCACCATTACTACGTATGGCTTGCAGGGAAGAGGTTCTGAGAAATCGCGTATGGCTATTGTCTCGTTTTCTGCCAACATCTGTGCAATCTCGTCCACCAGCAAGGTGTTGAATTCCGATGTACCAATATACTTGTCACGCTTCACACGCTCTTGAATACGTTCTATTATCTTAAGCGTCGTTTCTACGCCGACATCGCTTGTGATAAGTGCTTCTTCCAAATTATCCAGTACATCGTCATCAACAGTAGATTTACCGGCAATGGCGTGACTGATTTTACTTAGTACACTTTCTTTGCTTTTCTCCAAACCTTTATCCAAGGTCTCTTTCTTTTCTTTTCCAAATAATCCGAAAAATGCCATAATCAATATAGTATTGTAGATGGATAATGTTCTTGAACAATTTGCCGCAATTGCAGTTTGAGATCTGCAGGTGCAAAACTCGCATCTGCAGCATTAAGTAGTAGATGTCCGATTTCGAACTCATGCAGTTGGAATGTCTCAATAAGATGATCCCATTCTTTTTGCAGGTTGGTATCGCTTACTGTCATATCATCGGTGTTGATGCATACACGTACACCGGCCTCCATCAATCTGCGTAATGGATACTCTTCGTATTGTTCGTAGAGCCCTGTATCAATATTGCTGGTTGGACACAATTCAAGAGTAATATTCTTCGCCACGAGTGAATCAATAACCCATTGTTCTTCCAATCCTCTTACTCCGTGTCCAATTCTCACAGCTCCGGCTTGAATGGCTTCAAAGACACTATCTGCCCCGGCAGCTTCTCCTGCGTGAATGATAATAGGAATGTTTTTTTTACGTGCAATGCTGAATGCATACTCGAAGTTATAGGTCGGATATATCTTTTCTGCACCTGCTAAATCTATGGCGACAACACCTTTATTTAAATACTTGTTAGCAACGCGAATAGTCTCAATATTCTGCTCGCGTGTATCTTCGCCACGCATCATGCTCAAAATCAATCCGCAGGGAATAGGCGCTTGACGGATACCCGCTAACACAGCTTGTACGGCATCTTCCTGACTTAATCCGTTCTTGCAAGACAATTGTGGCGCAAAGCGAATCTCTGCATAGATAAGTCCTTGTTCTTGCAAAAGCGTCAATAAATCCAAAGTGCAAATGGTGAGCGCTTCACGTGTTTGCAGCAGCGAGCATGCCAAATCAAAACGGGATAAGTAATCGTTGAGATCCTTGCAGTCTTCGTTGACTGACATCATCGCTTTCAGTTCTTCATCGCTATCAGGAATAGGGATGTGCTGCATTTCAGCCAACTTACGGGCTGTCTTCAACGGAATAGAACCGTCTAAATGGAGATGTAAGTCTATTAATGCAGGATGTCTCATACCAAAGCAGCTTTTATTTCATTAATGATGTAATCGACATCTTCATCGGTAACCATAGGTCCGGATGGTAAGCACAAACCACGTTTGAATAGTGCTTCACTGACACCATTGATATATGCTGGATTATTCTTATAAACAGGCTGCTTGTGCATAGGTTTCCATAGTGGACGGCTTTCAATACTTCTTTCGTCCAAGAATATACGCATAGCCTCGACGTTCTTATTCGGCTCACAATCGGTATGAACACTTCCACCGCCATGAACTACACCGGCTGCTCCGCCAACTGCACCTTGTACTGCTTGTGCATATGCGTTATCTTCTCCCTTGACGTGTAAATTCTCATCTAATAGGATAGTGCACAACCAGTAATTGCTGTCATAATCTGAAGTGGGGGCAGCGTGGAATGTTATTCCGTCAATGTTAGCAAAAGCCTTTTCGTACCGTTGTGCAATATGCTTGTGGTGTTCCAGATGTTCGTTAAGGATAGTCATCTGTCCACGACCGATACCTGCACAGATGTTTGATAAACGGTAATTGAAGCCTATAGCCTCATGTTGGTAGTAAGGATATGCCTCACGAGCCTGTGTCGCTAACCACATGATCTGTTGTTTCGCAGCAGCGTCTTTGCAGATGAGTGCGCCACCGCCTGATGTGGTAATCATCTTATTGCCGTTAAATGAGAGAATACCGAATTCACCAAATGTGCCAAGCACTTGTCCTTTCCAACGGCTGCCCATTCCTTCTGCAGCATCTTCAATAACTGGAATACCATATTTATTGGCAACAGCCATTATCTCCTCAATGCGATATGGCATACCATATAACGCTACTGGAATTATCGCTTTTGGATACTTGCCTGTTTTAACTTTGCGATCAATAATGGCTTTTTCCAGCAGCTCGGGATCCATGTTCCAAGAGTCCGCTTCTGAATCAATAAAGACGGGTATCGCTCCAACATATGTAACTGGATTAGCTGATGCGCAGAACGTGAATGATTGGCAAATCACCTCATCCCCCGCTTTCACACCACACGCGATAAGAGCAAGGTGAATAGCAGCCGTGCCGGCAGACAACGCAACAATCTCTCTGTTTGGATTAGCGCTACCATTTGCCTGAGAGTTAACAAATTGCTTCAGGTCTTCTTCAAAGCCGTTGACATTTGGTCCCAATGGTACAACCCAATTGGTGTCAAATGCTTCTTGAATAAATTTCTGTTCTTGTCCGCTCATATGAGCCAAACATAAGTAGATGCGATTTCTCATATTATTAGTATTAAATAATTTCATTGTTATATATCATGTGTTTGCCCAAAATTGTACAGCAAATCATTTGAAAGTCTTTAATAAATGAGTAATGTTCTGCATAATAGCGATTGATACGCACTTTGTCAGGGTAAATGACTTCGTCATTATATTTTATAGGATTATCGACAGTAGCTAACAAATCTTCTTCATTACGATATTTGAGTGTTGCGGGACCGGTAATTCCCGGACGCAAAGTTAGTACAATTCTATCTTCTCCTTCTAACTTATCTGCATATCCTGGCACATCTGGACGAGGACCAACAAAGGACATATTCCCGATTAAAACGTCCCATAATTCGGGCAGTTCGTCAAGTTTGTAGTGCCTAAGTTTAGCGCCAAGCGGGGTAATTCGGCTTTCGCCAGCAACGCTTACGCTGCTTCCTCCGTGTCCAATAGTCATGGAGCGGAACTTGTGGCATGCAAATAACTTCCCGTTTTTGCCAACGCGTTCTTGCACAAATAATACAGGTCCCGGCATTTGAACCTTAATCATTATTGCCACGATCAACAATATTGGCCATAGGAACAACAAACCGAGCAATGCAATAGTTCTATCAAATATATATTTTAGAATCATACTCATTATTTAATCAATTTGCCAGATATATGTTGTATTGCCATATGTACAGGCTTGCATAGCACTAATGCAAAAACTATGCCGATAGACATACTAATAGCGGCATGAAGACCGATAATTCTATTGCATAGATAAAATATCATCACGTGCATTAAATATAGTTCATATGAATAGTTGCCCAAAAACTGCAAAGGCTTAAAAATGGCGGTCTGTGTCCATGTCCATTTGTTGATGAAATGTAGTATGATGGTGATAATGGGGATGCCGATAAGTGATCTAATAACGCAATATATTTCATCATCAACCCATAATTTCGCCACAATAGCTAAAATAACACAACATAAAAAGTAAAATATTACTTGTATGAGAGAAGCCTGTCTTACATTGCTGGATAAGTAACCCGCATATATTCCTAATGGGAACATAATAAAGCGGGCAAAGAATATTCTTGTGTTAAGCCAATAATTGGGGCAGTAGAAGAACAAAAATGACAGTAATACAATGTAGAATATGCATATGCAAGACAACCCCATTATGGGTCTATCCTTGGAGAAGAGAATATAGAATAGCAATGGGAATAACAGGTAGAGCAGGATCGTAGCTGACACATACCACATAGCCCATGAACCAGATTCACCGAAAAACCAGAAACTTGTTGCTGTAAGATTGGTGACAAATTTAAATAGAGAGTCTTCTCCGCATGCAAATGCAACAATGAAGAACCAATATGTAAGCAAAGCAAACGGGAGCAAAATGCGTATCAAACGTTTTGTATAGAAATGATAGATATTAGCGTTCTTTTTGAATGAATAATATAACCCAAAACCGGACAAGAAGATAAATCCTGCAGTATGAATCAGTCGTGCAACCTGTGCGAAGATCACTGGTTGCCATGTCTCATTCATTAAATGCCCCCATAGTACACCAAAGATGGCGCATCCCATCAATTCGGTACGATATGTACTAATCAAATTAAGCGGTATAGATATGTTTGTTAACTTATTGCTCATTTTGTATATGTTTCAGAAATTCTGTTGAATATACACCTGTTTCAAGTGATGATTTTTGACTTATAATCCTTGCGGGACTACCGGCAATGGTGACATTATCTGGAAATGATTTGTTCACGACCGCATTAGCTCCAATTGCAACATTGTTGCCGATAGAAATATTACCGAACACTTTGGCTCCTGGACCGATATAAACATTGTTTCCAATAATTGGAGCACCTGCATGATTGCCAATACAAGTAGATGGATGAATGCGACAATTCTGTCCTACTTTCGCATAACAAGATACGACAATAGTTCCCCAATGTGCTATGTATAAGCCAGGTCCAAATACATTCATTGGAATTGTGAAACCAAGACGGATAGCTAAACGATGATTGATTACTTGTAATATAAAATACAGTATCTTTTTTAGCGGATTACCTTTTGAAGTATTGTATAGATATTCAATTTTACGTAAACGCAATTGAAAGCGCAGGCGCTCGTCACTAAGATATCGATACCATGATAACTTTCGGATATCGTAAGCTAATAAGTCTTGTTGGATATATTGTTTGTATGTCTTTCTGTCAGTAATCATAATTTTGGTAATGTCAATTTGTGAATAAAATGTCGCTCTCGTTTTTCAATCGGTGGAATCCTCATGTAATTCCCATATAGATTGCTCAAATATGCATCATAATTGGCGGGAAGGTGAACGGTTATACCTTCAAATGTTCCGTCTGTAATTGGTACAAATGTCTTCATAGGCATAAGTTCGCCATTATAGTATTTGCGTCCAGTTGGAATGGTCCAATATGTTGTTTCTTTATCTGAATATGCAAATCGGTCGAACCACCATAACCATATACGGCGAGGGATTATTCCTATGATTTTTCCTAAAACGTACTTGACGTTGTACCTGTGCCATAGTTGTTTATCTTGTTGCATATATTCCTTTAATTCTTTGCTGGGATATTTTGCATATAATGTGAGAATACAACAAAACTCCAATCCATTCGATATAAGCCCTTTAATCTTACGTAGTAAAGACAACTCAGGAGTTGAATCTATGGCAAATATATCAATAAATAATCCTTTAGGAAAGGGCGTGTTAATATTGAATAAATCTATATATTCAGAGCCTTTTAGATATATCTTCATAAAAGTGTTTGCGCTTTCCTGTGAGCGCGAAGGTATAGAGAATTCATATTTGTTGCCTAATTCTCCGTTTGTAATAAGACGAACGAGTTCTTCATAATCTTGTCTTGGAATCATGGCATCAAGATCATCATCCCAAGGAATAAAACCTTTATGGCGCACGGCTCCTAAACATGAACCTCCACCCAACATCAATCGTAAACCATGTCTATCGCACAAGTTTTGCACGTCTACATACATCTGTACCAATATTTGCTTTATGCGAACTGATTCGTCTTGCGTCATCTCGCGTAAGTAATTAGTACGATGTGCTAACTCATTCATTAATTCACTATCGGATTTCATGGCTTCTGTTTATTTGGTAATGTATTTTTGTCTGTTTTTGTATTCTTTTCTTGATATAAAGAAATTATGTAACCATTTGGATGCGCCAATGGTAAAGTCTGCTTTATATTTCCGCCCCAATTGTATAAATTCCCATACAGTTTTTATTCCTCCATATTTAAAAGCCCATCTCAGTGAGTACATTAATGATTCTTGAAATTGTGATTTACCCATTTCACGTAAATACTGATTGTTGCGAAGCTGGACTTCATATCTGCAACGACGACTTTCAATAGAGTGTTGGTGTACTAAACTACCATGAGCAATAGTTACGCAATAAATAGGTGTTTTATCTGCAGCAATTGTCTTGGCGTGTACACCTATAACTGTCGAAAAATGCATGTCGTTTCCCCATCGCGTTTGCTCAAATGTAATGTTATTTTCTTGAATTAAACTTACTCGTACCATCTTTCCCCATGGTTCATTGTACTGATAACGCAATATACCTTCTGTTTCTTCGTTGGGATAATCTATAAAATTATCAATTTTGCGAACTAATTGAATATGCCTTTCTCCAGGATTTCCAGTATCTGAATAGCGGCATATGGAATGAAAATATACGATATCAGCGTTATCGTTGGAATGATTGTCTATTGTATTCCAAGCTTCTGGTAGGAAATAATCGTCAGCATCTGCAAAGAGCACCCATTTGCTTTGTACTTGCTTTAATCCGATATTACGTGCATAGCCTGCGCCTAAACCAGCAGAAGTATGTGTGTAAATTACATGAGGATATTTGTTACAAACACGTTCAATCTGCTCTAAATATTGCGCATCACTATTATCGTCAATGACGAATACATCAATATCTTTCCTAATAGGAATACTATTAATGCATCTATTTAATAAATCAGGAGCATTATGATGTGGAATAATTATGCTATATTGCTTTTTCATTCGATTATGCTTCTTGAAAAGATTTAATTAAGTTCCTAATAATGTCGTATAAACTATATTTTGGTGTCCAACCCAAAGCTTCTAATTTGGAGGTAGATAGATTGAGCTTTGATGCTGGTGCATAACCCATATGTTCGTCAATATCAATAGTTACTTTAATTTCTGGCGCAAAGTTGACCTTTATATATTCAGCTAATTGCAGTGCAGATATATATGTCTGCTGATTAGCTACATTATATGCTTCGCCATTAATTCCTTTTATCGCTATATAAAACAAAGCCATGATACAATCTGTTGTATAACAATATGGCCGGGCAGACTCACCTGTAGAGTGGAGTATGATATCTTGCTTGTTGGTCGCTAATCTTGCAAATTGGTTTATAACACGATTATCTTCTTTACTGATTCCTGCTCCGGTTGTTTGAGTTAAACGTGCAATTTTAATGGGCACGGCAAATTCTTTGGCATATAAATGACAGAGATTCTCCGTGGCCCTTTTTGCTATAGGGTAGGAACTACGCACATCTTGGGTGTCCCAGTACCCTTGCATATCTTCTGTTATAATTTGATCGTCTAATCTGCTGCCATAAACTTCCAGTGAGGATAGATATACCATTCCAGATATATTATGACTATGAGCATATTGTAGCAATTGGTCAGTAATAATCCATATTGAACGTGCTGTTTCGACTGGATGGGTTACAAAATAACTACTGGCAGTAGGAGCTGCGCAATGGAAAATGTAGTCGATATTCGAAATATGATTAAAATCGTATGTCTCTAAATCACATTCTATAGATTGTATGTCTTGACATTGTTCGCCAAATAGAGCATGCAATTTAGCTGCATTACGTACTGGAGCAACAATTTTTATTTGTTCATTAAGTGCCAATAGGCAACGAATAAGCGTTGACCCGATAAGACCTGTAGCACCTGTAATTAGTATATGCTTGTTTTGCAACTCTTTACGGAAAGGAAATGAAGCAACAAATTGTGATATGTCTGTAGCAAGTGTTTCGTTCATGTTAAAAACCGAATATTTGTTGATTTTCGTGTACTTCAACCATTGCACGGAAGATAAAGAAATCTGTTGGGGTTGTGATTTTGATATTCTCCATCGGTCCGATGATGGTATGCATTTTATAACCATAATGACTCATCATTGTACAAGAGTCGATAAAGTCGTTCCGCCCCTCTTCGATAGCTCTTTTATGTGCAGAAAGAATGTCGCATAGCATAAAACTTTGTGGCGCACGAGCTATCAATGAGTCTTTACGTGCTGGAATTTCCAAACTGCCATCAGCTTGTTGCACTATAAACGTCTCTGTAGCAGGAATACATGTAATGCAATTACCGAATTGTTTGAGTGCATTAATATTATCAGTTATTGTCGTTTCTGTTATTAGTGGTCGTACCCCATCGTGGATAAGTACTGCACAATCATCTCCATAAATCTTGTGCGCGCGCGTTAAACCATTATATATACTCTCTTGGCCTGTAGATCCTCCAGACACTATTGAAACGACTTTGGTGATGTGAAACTTCTCCAACTGTTGTTGCAGGAAATGAATCCAAGACTCCAAACACACAACAATAATACCATCTATTTGAGGATGATTCTCAAAAAGTTCTAAAGTGTAAATGATAACAGGTTTACCATTTAACTCAATAAATTGTTTCGGACGAGAAACAGTATTCATTCGTGAGCCGGTTCCACCGGCAAAAATAACAGCGACGTTTTTCATAATATCAATATATAACTATATCTGCTATGCAAATACAATGATCAGTGATTTCTGGCGCACAGGTAATTTCATGGTTAATAACTTTAAATCCTTTGTAGGTTTTATTATTATATAGGATATAATCTACTTTCAGTGCTTTGTAATACCATTTATCTTGCTCGCATGAGAATGTAGGTTCTTTATCTGGTAATGCGTCCTCCCAATTTTTCATTATTGGGTGAACAATGTTTTCTCTTGGTGTGGAATTAAAATCTCCACATACAATTTGTATCTTTTCTTTTTGCTTACGCATGATGTTCCTAATCTGTTTAAGTTGCATGACTCTATTACTGGAATCTGCGTGGCATAAGTGAGTTACACCAAAACATATTGCATGTCCCTTAATAATCGTATGTATAAGTAATAATTGCCTAGACTCAGTTCCTTCTTTATACTTCAACGGGTATGATTCAGTTTTGTAAAAAGAATATTTACTAAGAGCAGCATCTCCATAATCCCACCCGTTAGGATGATCCCACGCTTTACCGAAAACACCTTGCATGTCTGCAAAATAACTTAATTCAGCAATAAAGTTTTTACCAAATTGAAGTGGAGCATATAATCGATGCGGGTACATATCCACTTCCTGCATCGCAACAAAATCTGGATGATATGACTTGATCTTTTCACCAATATCTTGTAGCGAGGCATTCACCCCCTGATTAACATTGATAGTCATGATACGTATGGTGTCTTGACAACATACGAACTTTACTTGTAATAAGCACAATGCAATAATAAATATACTTTTCTTCATTTTCTAAAAAATAATTGAAATATTTTACCTCTAATATTATTTGGAAGAAGGATTTGTACAATAAATCTAACAACGATATTCGACATGTATTCCCATAAGTTAATGAAATGAAATTTGTACATGAACTTTTGGATGTCTTTTTCACTTTTATAATATGCATATCCGCCTCTACGTTTATACATTTGGTCTCCAACTCTTACATTTACCAAAGTAGTTTGTAAATTTGCAAATTGCATTCCTTTGAGCGCCATACGAATCCATAGATAGTAATCTTCATTGTAATGCCACTCAATATAATTTCCGGCTTCAACAACGGCTTGCCTGCGGAACATAACTGTCATATGATTGAATGGACAACGCCGTTTCATGTATTCATATATTTCCTCGTTTTGACATGGAACAATTCGTTTGCCGACTACCTCCTCAGGTTGATTTATAAACTCATCTATTTGTCCACCAACCAAAACAGTATCTGGATGTGCCATCATAAATGTAAGTTGCTTTTCGAATCGATTTGGAACAGCAATATCATCACTATCCATACGGGCAATAATATCATATTTGGCAGACTCGACACCTATTTTAAGTGCGTTTCCTAATCCTTGGTTTTGTTTAAAACGAATCACATTGAGGTCGGAAAATTCTGCTGTAAAACTGACTATAGTTTGGTGTAGAGCTTCCGAAATAGGACCATCTATAACAAGTACCACCTCGTTCGGACGAATAGTCTGTTGTATAGTAACACTTCGTATTGCAGTCAAAAAGTGATCAGCATTGTCGTTTTTATATACTGACATGCAAACAGAGAATGGTATGTGATTTATATTCTTCATACAATGTGTTTAGTTCATGTTGGATAAAAGCTCTGCTCGTTGTTCTTCTTTTAATTCATGCAAATCTTCTTGAAAAAACGATACATATGCACCTGTGGATGATTCGCAATAAATAATTTGTTTTGCATATAGTACAAATAATGATAGATAAATGCATGCGGCACCCACTAGATTTTTAACTTGTGTTTTAAATGTTGCAGCGAAATATGCTAGAGCGTATCCATATATCACAAAATAATAATCTATGAAGTAAAGTGATATTCGGCGGAATAACATACTACCCAAGAATAAATATTTACAACATAATCCCATAAAGAATAATGCGTATATCATGTTAAAGAAATCACTCTTAAAATATTTCTTCATATCATTACTGAATAGTATGATGAAGAGAAGCGACAACAATTCTATATATCGAGATATGCCTAATTGCTTATCAAAAGTTAATTCAGAAACCCCGTCTAAGTAATTACCATAACCGATAAGAGCAATAAGGGAGGCAGTGAAATTTAGTATAAGCGGTATTACATCAAAGAATGTTGAGATAAAACATAACAAGAGTATCACGCATTGGATAATTGGATGTCTAAATATATCAGAACGCTTCATCCATATAAAACACAATGGGAACACGATGATAGCAGAACGGTGACATAAATATGCAAATATGCAAAATAACCAATATTTGAAGTACTTCTTTTCTGGTAAAAACGTCATTGCGTACATAAAAAAGCATACTGCCAGATGTTGGCGAATAGCATTCGTAAAATCAGTGATGGCAATGCCAGTGAAGATTAACGCGACGTAAATATATTTAATTACTTCAGGATTGGTTTTTTTGAATGTGGCGTATAAAAGCGATATTTGTAATAATGAATATACAGAAAAGAATACATATACGGGTAGAGATAACATGTGACAAATATAAACGAACAAGCAAAATGCCGGCTCATAATAATAGGTTGTTATTTCATTCCATTGTAAATTAGCCAATTCTTCTTCATATATCCATTGATAGTTTTCCCAATCAACTCCGACACTATAACGCAAACCGAATACCAACGTGAATAGAATTATCGGTAGCGCGTTGTATATGGGTTGCATTCGCGTCTTCTGCTCACCCAATTGGGCAAACTTATACATTAGGAACGCAAGAAGCGTATAAACTATTAAGGATTCAATAATTAACATTATTACTACATTCTTTTCTATCTATGTACAAATGATGGCAGTATAAAAACTATCAACGCTTTAAGCTTACTTTGCCTTGTTTTAAAGTATTTTTGCATAGATTTAAATAATTCTCTATCTTGCTTATTCAAACAATTTAATTGTCGCAGATACGATATTGCATTCACCTGCAATAAATATAAAATATTGGAATCGTCTGTATTCTGACCATAAATCTTTTCACAAGCCAAAAAGTTTGTACGAGCTTTAGAAAGCTGAGTCTGGGAAGCCCATATGCCATTTTCTTGTTGGCGATAAACTCCCATAAATTGATTTAATGATAAACCGTTTCCCATTTTTAGAAGTTCATAATAAATATAAACATCCCAATCACTATCATACTTGATTTTCGCCTCATGAACTGCTATTTGATATTTATCAATGCGAATCATCATGGTAAGTACTTTGGTTAACCATGTACGTGATTGCAGTTCCGGTGTTACTAATAAATTTTCGCCCTCTGTATAATACTTTTGAGCATAGTCTTTTGTGATAACCCTATCTGGCTCATGCAATATCTTATATCTATGACAACAAAAGATATATTCAGGATGTTGTTCCAACACATCAACCTGCCTTTGTAATTTTAACGGGTCTGTCCAATAATCATCTCCCTCACAAAAAGCTACATACTTGGCATTTCCATACTTTGCTTGTATTTTCTCTTCAGCCTTATCCCATAAGTTGTTTTGGTAACAATTGATTTCTTCAAAAATGGGGTAAATAATATCAGGATATTTCTGTGCATATTCACGAATAATTTCAGCTGAGTTATCCGTTGAACAATCGTCGTGCACAATTGCAATAAACGGGAAATTCGTCCGTTGAGAAATGATGCCTTCGAAATAGTCACGTAAATAGGGCGCGTGATTATATACAAGCGTGCGGATTATTACGTATGGTGATGATTTTTTCATTGTTTAGTAAATTAGTTTGTGGTCTGCCTGATAGATGACATATCCGTTTCTATCAGCATTAGAATGTGCTTCTTGAAGTATTTCGCTTGTCAGTTCAGTTTCTACTATTTCAGGATACCTGTTTGCCTCTTTAATAAGATTACAAATATTGGGTGCTATCGAACTATAGAAATAGACTCCAGCATATTTTTCGTATTGTTTGTGTGGTGGTGTAAAATCTCCTGTCGCCAGTTTGAGTGTTTCTGCTACAAAGTCAATACCGGTTGATAGTTTAACGAGTCTTTCTGTAATTTTATCACCTCCCATTCTTGCTCCTATTTCAATGATGTATAATTTGTTTTTGGAGTTAAGTTTAATTTCTGTGTGACTTGGCGAATTCTCTATCTTCAGTGCTGTAAGAGCAGTTTCTGTCGTTGCGCATATTCGTTGGCGCAGTTCTTCTGATACATCAGCCGGCTGATGATGTTGTAGTTCAATAAAGTTTGGCTCTCCGCTGGTCACTTTATCCGTGAGTTGACAGAAATAATGCTTCCCGTTATGGCTAAGGTACTCAACGCTGAATTCGCGTCCGTCGATATATTCTTCTACAATCGCTGTATGTGATTTAGAGCACTGTATTGCTTGTGTCAATGCTGCTTGTAAGTCTGCCGGATTATTTACTTTGAAAACCCCTTTACTGCCTCCGCTATCAACGGGTTTAATAATAATCGGATAGGTATCTATCTGAATCTGTGATTGATTTTGTTCCGTCGCCAACACATGGAGCGGAGTAGGAAGACCAGCTGCTTGAAATGCTTCACGTTGGGTATATTTAGTCGCCACAAGTTTCATGCACTCTTCCGAATTAGAAGTTAGTCCTAAACGTTGTGCTACGTACACTAAAGTCGGTAAAGCTGATTCGAGTGTGAAGGATGTTATTCCGTCCACTTTCTCTTTGCGGCAAATGTCCAACACTTGCTCTTTGTTCGAGAACGATATGGGATAGAATACATCGCATAAGTCTTTACACACGGCTCCTTCTGGGCTAGCAATGCCGACTATATAATAGCCAAGTTGTTTGGCTTGTGTGTAGAATCCGTATCGATTCTTGTCTGCTCCGAGTATTGCAATCTTTTTCATTAGATGGTATTTAAAGTGTCAATTATTCGTTGTAGGTCTTGCGGGTTATAGCGTTGGTCAACGGGTAGAGCCAAAAGATGCGTATAAATCCACATTGAATCATCTGATATTTCAATATTGGGGTCTATCGGCCACAATATAGGCGCATAAATTTGCTGCGAAGCAAGTATTCTTTGGACGTATAATTGGTCGTAACAATAGATGGGATAATAGATTGGCGCATTGTCAACGTTTGCAATAACCTGTTTAATCTTGTCGTTAAAGTGAATATGTTGGTGCAAAAAGTTGCCGTTTTCCATGCGTTTTGCGGCTGCAGTTTCAGGGGCGGCTTGAGCGTATAGTTTTCTTGAAAACTCGGACATCGTATGAGGAGTGAGACCATTGCGGTTCATGGCGATAGCCTCTTTGTTAATGCGTCGTGAGATATCCTTTAGGTAGTCGTTACCTTTTTCAAAATAGCACCCTCGTAAATACATGGCTTCTTTTTGTCTTGCCACGAAGTCCTTAGATTCCGGCTTCTCAAATGCAAAGTCTTCATGCGTCTCCAGCATTGAACCATCTACTAATGGATACCACTTATACAAACTCGTTACATAGTAATCTGCAAAGCTTAGAGATTGTTTCGTGTACAGGCATTGGGTGATGTCCATTACTAATTTGAAGTCATATTTTTTCGCTTCTTGCAAGCAGTTGAGTTCAGCCACGTTTAAATCTTGTCCGTAGTATGGATGAACAACGACAATAGAAGGTCGCATTATTTGAACTTTTTGAGCGAAATCATTTGTGTCAATACGTAACTGTTTGTTGATTTTATATGTGACCACTTTCCAATTTTGTTGGATAAATGGTTCCACGACAACGCTGCACGTATAATCCGGAATCAACACGCACCGATTACCCCTGTCATTGTGGATAGCAATGTCTAATAATATTTCGCGACAAAAGGCATAGAAATAATGGTGTAAAGCGTCCTGAACTGGTAATGCGTTACATTCTATATCTTTGTCGTATAAAGGAAAGATACTTCCAATATCTTTTACTTGTTGGTTCATAGTTTGTGTATAGTCTTAATGATTTGCAGCATATCATCGTTGGTATATCGTTGATCTATCGGTAAGGGGAGAATCTGTTCTGCCAATTCAACTTGCGAGTTGACGTCGTGACTCCATTCTATAATGTTTGGCCAATATGTGGCAACGAAGATATTGTTCTTTATGAGATGTTGGCGTAGTTCTTTATTGGTGGTACGATATGGATAAACCATAGGGCATGCAAAGGTTGCAGGGATAGTAAGCAGGTTGCTTTCTTTGAGTACATGGTGAAGCATCTCAAAGTTCGCTTTGCGTTTTTGTTTAATTGTTTCAAAGTCAATGGAACAAAGTAGCGCATGAGTAAGTTTAGACATCGAACGAACAGGTAGCATGCTTAATTCCTTACTAACGCCTTTGAAATCGGCGTATCCGCTTTGTGAGTCTATATCAATACGTTTAAGTAAATGCGCACATCGATTGTAAGAATAATCCTGTTTAAGAGTCACCGATGCTTGATTGCAATACGCCACACCACCATCTGGAATGCCTACAAATTTTCTTGGCGAATAGAATGCAAGGGTATTTTGTATAATCGGTGCATATAATGCCTGTGCATTGTCAATAATAAGTCGGTTTCCATATATATCCGCTAACGATTTGATATATTCATCCTTGATGCCGAAATAGTTGTTGGCGATGATGTATTCGTTCTCTTTCAATGTGATTTCGGTGTCACATTCCAAATCTGCATTAATTTTATAGAACGAGAACGGAATATTGTGTTTACGTAACTTATCAATTACTACATCGCAAGTGTAGTAAGGCAGATATACCTTGTCGATATGTTCCAAGGAAAGGAGAATATATTCGAAGGCCGTTCTACCACTATTGAGGTAGAATACATCAGAAGCAAAAGGCAATGATGTTCTCTGCGCCAATTCTAATTCAAAATATCCGCCTATAGGTTTCATGCGATGTCGATGGTTATGTAGTTTTGCAAGTTTGTTATTATCTGTTCCATCTTCTCTCTGGTGTCAAATCGCAAGAAGAGAGAACCGAGTGCTTCGTTGGCAGCTTTAAATCCGTCCACTTGCTGACCTATTTGCTTATATAGTGCCATTTCTTTTACGAAAGGACGAATACACTTATTCAATTCAATACCCATTAATATCCCGGATTTCGGTGTATGCAGAATGATATCTGCCCAGTAGCCATCAAACGAGGCTTCGCTAATTGAGACAGGTTCTCCAAGTGCGGCTTTGACACTTGCGGTGATAATGTCTTGTCCAGTTGCAATCCGTAGTATTTCACTAAGACGATTTCCGCCGGCTCGTGGTGATAGTTCCATGATATATGGCTTGCCATTTTTTCCGATTCGGGCTTCAATATTGTATAAACTTGTCCGCATGCCCAAAAGTGAAATCAAGCGCTGAATTTCTGTCGCCAAATATTTCTGTGCTTTTTGAGGCATAGTGCTTGGCCATGTATGATCAGCAGGCGTATAAGGATTGGGTGAATGTTTGTCAAAATGCTGGTCGTCAAAAGTGATAAAGACCATCTTTCCGTCAATAGAAAAACTATCAGAACCACTTTGGTATCCTTGTAGTTCGATAAACTCTTCAATAATTATCTCTTTAGCACCTAATGATGCTTGATAGGCTATTTCCAAAGCTGGTTTTAATTCTTCTATTTTGCTAACTCGTGTTACGCCTTTACTTCCAGCGGCATCAACAGGTTTTACGATGACGGGATATTCCCAGCTATCAGCATCCACCAAAGCATCCTCTATAGTAGAATATCCTTTTGCTTTAGGTACATTAAATCCATTGTCAGTGAGGAATTGTCTAAATAAAGCTTTATTTTGAAGTATCTCAACGCTTTTGTATGGTCCTACATTCGGCAAACCTAATTGTTCTGCGACATAGGCCGCTGTTGTTACTCCCGGATCGACGGCGTAAGATAGAATGCCATCAATTTGTTTTTCTTTTGCGATTTGCAAAATCTGTTCTTTGTCAATAATGCTGGCATTGATATATTCATCTGACCATTGGTGCGCAATATTCGTGGGTACATTATCACATGTAATGACATAACATCCCAACTTGTGAGCAGCATCAATGGCTGGTTTCAGGTAATAAATACCTCCCAAAAGCATTATTTTCTTTTGCCCTCTCATTTTTTAATGCAATCTAAAACGCGTTCTATTTCGTTTTGTGACAATTCGTGGTGCATTGGCAGGCAGATTACTTCGTCGGCAATGCGGGTAGCAACCGGTAAGTTCTCCTTCGTCGCAGACGGTAATCCTCTATATGTGGAGAAATCACTAATAAGCGGATAGAAGTATCTACGACCAAGAACATTCTGTTCCTTCATCTTGAAATATAATTCATCCCGCGTCATGCCGAATTCCTGTGCGTTGATGAAGATTGGGAAATAACTATAGTTGTGTCTTACTCCCGGCATATCTTCAAAGAATCTCAATCCGGGAATTCCTCTTAACTCATTCCGGTAAATTTGTGCGACTTTTTGTCTTGCCTCAATAGCTTTGTCCACTTGACGGAGATTCAAAATGCCATACGCTGCACGCATTTCATCTACTTTTCCGTTAATGCCAGGTGCAACGACTACTGTCTCATCAGCGAAACCGAAGTTTTTTAAATAGTCAATGCGTTTCTTTGTTTCAGCATCGTGCATAATCATAGCGCCGCCTTCAATGGTATTATAAACCTTTGTTGCATGGAAAGACAAGGTAGAAATATCGCCGGCATTAAGAATGCTTTCTCCGTTAACTTCTACTCCAAAAGCATGTGCCGCATCATAAATGACTTTTAAGCCGTATTTATCGGCGATTTCTTTTATTCGTTTTGTGTTGCATGGTTTACCATAGCAATGCACCGGCATAATGGCTGTAGTCTTTGGGGTGATAGCAGCTTCTATCTTATCGGGGTCAATGCCACATGTCGATTCTTCAATATCCACAAATACGGGTCGAATTCCATTCCACCAAAGAGCATGTGTTGTCGCCACAAAAGAGTAGGGAGTAGTAATCACTTCTCCTGTGATTCGTAAAGCTTGTAATGCCGTAATCAATGGCAGTGTTCCATTCGTGAACAATGAGATATACGGCACTTTGAGATACTTGCACAGTTCCGCTTCCAATTGTTTGTGAAATTGTCCATTGTTTGTAATCCACTTGCTTGCCCATATTTCTTTGAGCATTGCGTTAAATTCCTCCAAATCCGGCAAAAGCGGAGCAGTTACAGTAATTTGTTTTGTATCCATAGTTTTAATCATTTGCGTTTTAACATGTTTAAAGCAATATCTTTGATTTGCAGATATTCGTCTAATTTGCTCCATTCACAGACTGCGAATACAATAGAAGCACCTATGATGATTTGCAGCGGCAGGAGCAGATATGGTGTAATAGGAATCAGTCCGACAAGGAATACAATTATTCCCATTCCCAGCGCTAAAGAGAAAGAGGGCATCAAGTCTCGCACTTGATCCCATACGCTATAGTTCAGATATGGACCGGAGTAGTATGCGTTCAAATAGTATGCAATCAATCCGGTGATGACAGAGGCTCCTAACATCCAGTAGATTCCTACAAAGATTCCGAGCAACAACGGGATAACGGCAATGCATTTCTTGATTATCTCCAGTTTGAGGAACAAATCACTCCGTCCTTGTACTTGCAACATGTTCAGGTTAATAGCATGCAAGGGATATAATGCCATTGAGAAGCACAAGATTTGGAGATATCCTACACATGGCAACCATTGTTCACCAATCAAAACATAAATGAAACTCTTTGCACAGGCAGCGAGTCCGAACATAAAGACAAATGCTACCAACATCGTTACTTTGATAACCAATCTATATGCATGTTTCATCCGTTCTTTCTCATCCTGCATTTTACTAAGCACCGGATAACTGACACGCTGGATTACATTTGTCAGGTTCCGTGAGAACAAATCGGAATAGGTATGTGCTTGTGAATATTGCCCCAGCGTTTCGGGATTATAACATTTGCCGATTACGACTTTGTAAATCTCATTCCAAATGGTATTGATTAATCCGCTGACAAGCAATTTCCATCCAAAGTTCCATAATTCTTTGAAGCTATCGATTGAGAATTGGATTTTGGGCAACCATTTCTCTGCAATCCAAAATGCTGCTGAAAGAACCAATTGTCTTGATATTTGCTGTCCAACGAGTGCCCAAACACCATATCCAGTCAGTGCCATTCCTATTCCGACAATTCCAGAAACAATGGAAGCGGCAAAAGAACAATATGTTATTTTTTTGAAGTCAACTTTCTTTGAAAGCTTTGTACTTGGCACTAACGACAGGGCATTCAAAATTACTACGATTCCAAGAATGTGTAGCAGTGGAGTCAGTTGCGGGCGCTCAAAGTAAGTACTGATTAACGGTGCACAAAGGTATAACACTCCGTACATCACAAAACTAAGGACAAGGTTTGTCACAAAAACAGTGTTAAAATCCGTTTCTGTGGCATTTTGTTTCCGGATGAGTGCATTGCCGAGACCGCTATTGACGATGCTTTCGGAAATGATGATAAAAATCATCAATAATCCTAATAATCCGTATTCTTCGGGATTAAGCAATCGCGCCAAAACGATTCCCACCAAGAAAGTAATTCCCTGATTGAGGATGCCATCGGTAAAACTCCATCCGACACCTTTAACCGTTGTATTTTTCAGACTTCCTTCAGCCATAAAGCCTTGTGCTTATCAGTCTCTCTTGAAAATATCCCTTGTGTAGATTTTATCTTTTACATCATCCAAGATTTCATCATACCGATTGGCGATGATAGCATCAGCTTGTGCTTTGAAAGCATCGAGGTCATTGACCACTTGACTACCAAAGAACAGCGTTCCATCAGGCAGAGTAGGTTCGTAGATGATACATTTAGCTCCTTTCGCTTTGATGCGTTTCATAATGCCTTGAATAGAAGACTGGCGGAAATTATCGCTATTCGATTTCATTGTCAGTCTAAAGACACCGATAGTAACGCTCTTTTCCTGAGTTTGATTCCAACTATTTTCCTCGCTATACGCATAGTAACCGGCTTTAGCGAGTACCCGGTCTGCTATGAAATCTTTTCTTGTGCGGTTGCTTTCGACAATTGCTTCAATGAGATTTTCGGGTACATCCTGATAGTTCGCCAAAAGTTGCTTGGTATCTTTTGGCAAGCAATACCCGCCATAACCGAAAGAAGGATTATTGTACTGTTGCCCAATACGCGGATCCAAACAAACGCCATCAATAATTGCTTTGGTATCGAGTCCTTTCATTTCGGCATAAGTATCCAGTTCGTTGAAGTAACTTACGCGCAACGCCAAGTATGTATTGGCGAACAACTTGACCGCTTCGGCTTCGGTTGATCCCATGAAGAGCGTCGGGATGTCTTGTTTGATTGCCGCTTCCTGCAGGAGACGAGCAAAGGTCTTTGCCGCGTCTTTCAAGCGTGAGTCACTTTGTTCAAATCCGATTATGATTCGTGAAGGGTAGAGATTGTCGTACAATGCTTTTGATTCGCGCAGGAATTCTGGCGCAAAGATAATATTCTTACTGCCAGTCTTTTGCCTAACAGCCTCGGTGAATCCGACGGGAATCGTGGATTTGATGACCATAATCGCGTTGGGATTGATATCCATGACCAACTTGATAACCGTTTCAACAGCGGACGTGTCGAAGTAATTCTTTTGGCTATCATAGTTAGTGGGGGCAGCGATGACAACAAAGTCCGCGTCTTTATATGCCTCTTTGGCATCCAAAGTGGCTTTTAGATCGAGCTGTTTCTCGGCGAGGTATTTTTCGATATACTCATCTTGAATCGGCGATTGGCGTTGATTAATCATATCGACTTTCTCCGGAATGATATCAACAGCCATGACGTGGTTGTGCTGCGCCAGCAGTGTGGCGATTGATAATCCTACGTATCCTGTTCCTGCAACTGCAATATTCATAGTGTTACGTTGTATTTAAGTTGGCTTTATCTTTCGGTGACGTTACGGTTCGTTTACGTCTCGTTTACGTCTCGTTTACGTGTCGTTTACGTGTCGTTTACGTCTCGTTTACGTGTCGTTTACGTCTTTTGTTCGGGAAAAGCGGTTATAATCTGCCATCAACGAGCGTGCGATTCACGAAATTCTTGACGTCGAAAATAACTGCGTTTTGATCTTTGTACTTTTTGAAGTCAAAGGTTTTGAATTGGTCATGACTTACGCATGCAATAACCGCTGCGTAATTTTTGTCGGGATCTACCGCCGGAATCAGTTCTTTGCCGTATTCATGCTTAACGACAGCCGGTGACGCCCACGGGTCATAGATATCCACTTTACAACCGAAGTCTTCCAATTCCGTTGCAATATCCACGACTTTAGTGTTACGGCAATCCGGGCAATTCTCTTTGAAAGTGACGCCCAAGATGAGGATGTTTGCATCTTTAATCTTTTGATCCTTCTGAATCATGAGTTTCAGCACTTTGTCCGCAATAAACTTAGCGATGCTATTGTTGACAGCGCGTCCGGACAAGATAACTTTTGGGTCATATCCGAGGGATTTAGCTTTATGTGCGAGGTAATATGGATCGACGCTAATGCAATGTCCTCCGACAAGTCCGGGGCGGTATTTCAAGAAGTTCCACTTCGTTCCTGCCGCTTCAATGACATCATTTGTATCAATACCCACGCGGTCGCAAATCAAAGCGAGTTCGTTCATAAACGAGATATTTACGTCGCGTTGTGCATTTTCGACGGCTTTAGCCGCTTCGGCGACTTTCATGTTCGGTGCACGGTGCGTTCCGTTTTCCAAGATGGAATTATACATGGCATCCACCAAGTCTGCCACTTCGGGCGTAGAACCAGATGTGATTTTTTTGATTTTAGTGAGTGTGTTTACTTTGTCTCCGGGATTGATACGTTCCGGCGAATATCCGCAGAAGAAGTCTTTGTTGAACTTTAATCCGCTTTCTTGTTCCAGAACCGGGACACAATCTTCCTCAGTGCAGCCCGGGTAAACTGTGGATTCGTAGATAACGATATCGCCTTTGTTGAGCGTTTTACCGATAGTTTTGCTTGCCGCCAAGATCGGCGTCAAGTCAGGATTGTTGAATCTGTCAATCGGGGTGGGAACGGTTACAATGTATGTATTAACCGACTTTAATTCTTCGGGATTCGAAGTGAACGTCAATCCGATTTTACCGGTGGCTTTGAACAAGTCTCTTGCCTGTTTCATGCCAACCAAGTCCGCTTCCAAAGTGTGGTCTTCGCCTCGTTCCAATTCTTCGACACGTGCTTTGTAGATATCAAAGCCAATTACCCGATACTTTTTGCCATATTCAATGGCGAGCGGCAGGCCAACATATCCGAGTCCGATTACCGCAATAACTCTATCTTTCAGTTCCATTAATTTTGTGTTTGATTTATTTCGTTTGTTTGCGTTTTTTTCTCGCGCACACGTATAGCGCGGATTCAAAAAAGCGCGCAAAATTACAATATTTTTTTGACATGTGCAAATTTATTTTTTGTTTTTAATCTTTTTCTGCATTTTTCGTGCAAAAAACTGCGAAAAAATCAAAAAACATCGTTTTTTATTTGCATATATGCAAAAAATGTTGTACCTTTGCCGCCCAAATTGCTTAAGTTTGGCTTATAGAGGTCAAAAAAGCAAAACGAACGTATTAAAATATGAAGAATTTCAAATTGTGGAACGCCGTATGCGGATGGTGTGTCTTTGCGATAGCCGCTGCGACGTATTTGTTGACGATGGAACCGACCGCGAGTTTTTGGGATTGCGGTGAGTTCATTGCGAGTGCTCATAAACTTGATGTGGGACATCCTCCCGGAGCACCGTTTTTTATGCTGATGGGTCATTTTTTCTCGTTATTTGCGAGTGATGCGAGCCATGTAGCGATGTGTGTGAATGCTCTATCAGCATTGGCAAGTGCATTTACGATATTATTCCTGTTTTGGACAATTACGGCGCTTGCTAAGAAGCTTGTCGGTCCGGAGTTGAAACTATGGCAATCTATCGGTATCCTCGGCGCAGGTGCCGTTGGGGCATTGGCATATACGTTTTCAGATACATTCTGGTTCTCAGCCGTAGAAGGAGAAGTATATGCGTCATCCTCTTTATTTACGGCCGCCGTGTTCTGGCTTATATTGAAGTGGGATGAACATGCCGATGAAGAGGGTAGTGACAAGTGGCTGATATTGATCGCTTATTTGATGGGATTAAGTATTGGTGTTCACTTGCTTAATTTGCTGACAATTCCGGCAATTGTGATGGTTTATTATTTCCGGAAGTATTCGTTCTCATGGAAAGGTGCGATATATGCATTCCTTATTTCCGTGGCGATTTTGGCAGTAATCCTGTATGGCATTATTCCAGGTGTTCCGACGGTTATCGGATGGTTTGAATTGCTCTTTGTCAATGTGTTCGGTTGTCCGTTTAATACCGGATTGGCAGTATGCATAATACTGACAGTTGCGTTGCTTGTTTGGGCGATTATTTATACTCACAAGCGCGCAGAAGACGGTCGTAATCTGTGGCGTTGGCTGAATACCGGAGTAGTAATGCTATCCGTTATTTTGATTGGTTATTCGAGCTATGCAGCCCTTGTAATCCGTTCCAATGCGGATACTCCAATGGACCAGAATTCACCGGATAATGTGTTCAGTTTGAAGTATTATCTCAATCGTGAACAATATGGTGACTGCCCATTGCTCTATGGACAAACATACAATGCTCCTGTCAAATTGAAGATACAGGGAAATATGTGCGTTCCCATCGAGAAAAAAGGTCGTGCCCAATATGCTCCTGCACCCAAAAAAGAAGGAGAAAAGGACCATTATGCTCTTACAGGTTATAAGACCTCTTACGAGTATATGGACGAGTTTAAGATGCTGTTCCCGCGCATGTATTCCGGTCAAAGCAATCACATCAGTGCCTATAAAGAATGGGCAGACATAAAAGGTAAACGCGTTCGCTATGAATATTGCGGTCAGCAGAAGACGGAGTATTGTCCTACTTTTGCGGAGAATCTTCGATTCTTCTTCCGTTATCAGGTTAATTTCATGTATTGGCGTTACTTTATGTGGAACTTCTCCGGCCGTCAAAATGACCTTCAGAGTTATGGCGACTTGAATAAAGGCAACTGGATAACCGGTATCAAGTTCATAGATAATGCGATGCTTGGCGACCAAGATGCTTTGCCGACAGAACTTAAGAACAATAAAGGACACAATGTCTATTACATGTTGCCGCTTTTGCTCGGAATTATCGGTATGGTTTGGCAATGTTCGAAGCGCAAAAAAGTCGGTGAAATCGAGCAAAAAGAAGGGTGGAGAAGCTTTACTATAACGGCATTGCTGTTCCTGTTAACCGGTTTGGCAATTGTTGTATATTTGAACCAGACTCCTTATCAGCCGCGCGAACGTGACTACGCGTACGCGGGAAGTTTCTATGCGTTCTGTATATGGATTGGTTTGGCAGTTATTGCTCTTACAGATTGGGTTAGCACAGCCGTAAAGAACGATAAAATTAAAGTCATAGCAGCCGCATGTGTTACCATAGTATGCTTGCTTGTTCCTGCTCAAATGGCTTCCCAAAACTGGGATGACCACGATCGTTCCCAACGCTATTCGTGTCGTGACTTTGGCGCAAATTACCTTAAGTCTTGCGAACATGAAGGAATTATCTATTCCAACGGAGATAATGACACCTTCCCTCTTTGGTACAATCAAGAAGTAGAAGAAGTCGGAACGGATTTGCGTGTATGCAATTTGTCTTATCTGCAAACAGATTGGTATATCAGTCAGATGAAACGTCCATACTACGATTCACCTGCATTGCCGATATCATGGGAATATAAAGACTTTATGCCCGGTGCGAACGAAGTGATTTGGGTAGATAACAAACTGAATGCGCCTCTTGAAGTAAGCCGTGCCTTTGATTTTGTACGTTCAGAAGATCCTCGAACCAAGAAAGACGGTGAGAATTATCTTCCAACGAATCAATTGTACATTGAAGGTGAAAACGGAGACCATATCAATATTAAACAGGCAAGGCGCTATACCCGCTCTGAAATGATGATTATGGAGATGCTTTCCCAAAATGCCAAACAAGGCTGGAAACGCCCGATATACTTTGCCGTAACTGTGGGTGGAGACTATTATCTTGGATTAGAACCATACTTCGAATTGACAGGTTTGGCGTACCAAGTAACGCCACAACGCAGTAAAGACGGACATCCTCGCGTAAATACAGAAAAGATGTACGAGAATATGATGCATAAGTTCCAGTATGGCAATATGAATATCCCGGGTATTTATATAGACGAGAACTTAATGCGTATGTGCCGTACTCATCGTATGATGTTCATGGAATTGGCAGAAGCATTGTTCCGTGAAGGACAACGAGAAAAAGCGCGCGAGGTGCTTGATTATGCCGAGGAAATGCTACCGGGTTATAATATTCCTTATGACTACACATCCGCATCAATGGCTTCAATTTATTATGCTCTCGGAACAGATGAGGATAAAGCCAAAGCCAACGCTATTATGGATAATGTGGCGAATAATTGTGCCGAGTATATAGCATGGGGAAATCAATTAAGCAAACAACAACGAAATGCAGTACAATCGACCATTGGTCATTATGGCGCAGTATTTGGATATGTTCTTCAGAACTTGGAACGCTATCATCAAGAAGAACTGCTTGATAAATATTACGATATATATGCTGCATACGTAAATAGAAGATGAAAACAATAGAAACTATACCTGTTTTATTATTAACCGGCTATTTGGGTAGTGGCAAGACGACACTGCTAAACCGGATTCTTGCCAACAAGCAAGGCATACGCTTTGCAGTAATTGTCAACGATATAGGTGAAGTAAATATAGATGCCGACTTGATTCAAAAAGGTGGCATTGTAAGCCAAAACGATGATAATCTACTTGCACTGACCAATGGTTGTATCTGTTGCACATTGAAAATGGACTTGATTCAACAACTTCATGATCTTTGTGTTCAACAGCCTCGTTTCGACTATATAGTTATCGAAGCGAGCGGTATCTGTGAACCTGCACCGATAGCGCAGACTATCTGTTCGTATCGGCAAATGGTTCCTTTTACGGAAGACCCAATCCCCGTACTCGACAACATTGTGACCGTTGTGGATGCTTTGCGTCTGCGTGACGAGTTCTCTGACCTTGACCAAAAAGCGAAACATTTTGATGCGGCCGAAGAGGATTTGGCAAGTCTTGTTATCCAACAAATAGAGTTCTGCAATCTCATTTTACTCAATAAAGCAAGTGATGTTTCCGCCGATGAAATCGAGCGAATCCGGCATATTATTCGTGCTATTCAGCCTCATGCAGAAATTATCAATTGTGACTATTGCGATGTTCCTTTTGAAAAGATTCTCAATACCCGTCTTTTCGATTTCGATTCAGTTGCTGGAAGTGCAGCTTGGATAGAAGAAGTAGAGGGCCGTCATCATGAGGAAGAAGATGATGAGGATGATGAGCATGAATCACATGAACATCATCACCACCATCATCATGATGAGGATGAAGGCGAAGCGCTGGAATATGGGATAGAGACGTTTGTATATTACCGTCGCAGGCCGTTTAATTTGGGCCGTTTTGATGAATTTGTTGCCCGCCATTGGCCAAAGTCGGTAATTCGTTGCAAAGGACTTTGTTACTTTTCCGATGAATATGATATGTGCTATTTGCTTGAGCAAGCAGGTAAACAAATCGGAGTTAAACAATGCGGTCAATTTTTAGCGACTATGCCTCACGATGAATTGCTACAGGCTCTTTCTACAGACGCATCGCTCCGCCGAGACTGGGATGAACAATATGGCGACCGAATGCAAAAGCTTGTTTTCATCGGACAAAATATGGATAAGAATGCCATAATAATGGCGTTAGATGATTGTTTAGATTAATTAATAAAATAAGATGGATAATTTTCTTATTTCCGGTATTCAACAAATAGGTGTTGGAACAGAAGACTTCCGTAAATCTTGGAATTGGTTTATCGATATGTTCGGTATAGATACCAAGATTTTGGAAGATGATACCGTAGCAGAGCGAATGTTGCCATATACTGGTAATCAGCCACAAAAACGTCATGCCTGTATAGCGATGAATATGCAAGGTGGTGGCGGATTTGAGATATGGCAATACTCTGAGCGCAAACCATTACCTGCCAAATTCGAAATAGCCGCTGGTGACCTTGGTATTTTTGCAGCTAAAGTGAAATGCAAAGACGTAAAAGCTTTTCATGAGCAGATTTGTAAGAAATGGACACAATGCAGCCCTGTTTCAGTTATGCCAGATGGTACGCCTTGTTTCTATGTTCTTGACCTATATGGGAACTGTTTCCAAATCGTTGAGAGAAAAGACGTTTTCATTAACCAACACAAGCTTACAGGAGGAATCATAGGTGCTATGGTCGGTGTGACCGATATGAAGACTTCCATTTCATTCTATAGCAATGTGCTTGGTTATGACACGATTGTATATGATGAGAAAGGCAAGTTTAGTGATTGGCAGATATTAGGAGGCTCAGATAATACCTATCGTCGCGTACTTCTTGCGACTTCCTCACCTCGCAAAGGCGCCTTTTCTGGTGTATTTGGTGATAGTACCATTGAATTGGTACAAGCGCTTGACCGCACACCGAGAAAGATTTATGATGGCCGTTATTGGGGCGATCCGGGATTCATTCAAATATGCTTTGATGTGACCAATATGCGTGCATTAGGTGAGTACTGCGCAAAGCATAAACATCCGTTTACAGTAGATAGTTGTCCTGCGGGAGAAGTATTTGACATGGGCGAAGCTTCCGGTCATTTCACATACATTGAAGATCCAGATGGCACACTTATCGAGTTCGTGGAAACGCACAAAATACCAATTGTAAAGAATCTGAATTGGTATTTGGATATGCGCAAGCGGAATCGTGAAAAGCAACTGCCGAAGATTCTATTTTGGTTAATGAGTTTAGTAAGTAAACAGAAAAAACAATAATATTATGCAAGTTGACATTTTTGACAAGATCCGTAAATCAACGGGTGGCCCAATTGGTCAATACCGCGACAAAGCAGACGGATATTTTGCTTTCCCGAAGTTGGAAGGCGAGTTGGGACCACACATGCGCTTTAATGGGCAAGAAGTACTTTGCTGGAGTTTAAATAACTATCTTGGTTTAGCGAACCATCCAGAAATTCGTAAGACCGATGCCGAAGCCGCTGCGAAATGGGGAATGGCTTATCCGATGGGAAGCCGTATGATGACAGGACAAACGGCTCTTCATGAGGAGATGGAACGCCGTCTTGCCGCCTTTGAAAAGAAAGAAGCCGCTTTTCTCTTTAACTTCGGATATCAGGGTATTCTTTCCACCATTGATTCCCTTGTCAGCCGTCACGATGTAATCGTGTATGATGCAGAAGCCCATGCTTGTTTATTAGATGGTATTCGTCTGCATATCGGAGAGAAATACAAATTCCGTCACAATGATATCGTAGATTGCGAGAAGGTATTGGCTCGTGCATGCAAGATTGCAGATGAGAAAGGCGGTGGCGTTTTAGTTATTACAGAAGGTGTGTTCGGTATGACAGGTGCTCTTGGTATTCTTGACCAGATAGTTGCCCTGAAGAAGAAATACAGTTTCCGTTTCATGATTGACGATGCTCACGGATTCGGTGTAATGGGTCCTCACGGCCGCGGCACTTCCGAACATTTCAATGTGATGGATGGTGTGGATATCTATATTGGTGCCTATGCCAAGTCCATGGCTACCATTGGTGGATTTGTGGCTTCAGAGAAAGATATTATTACCTATTTGCGCTATAACATGCGCTCTCAGATGTATGCGAAATCTCTTCCGATGCCCATCGTTGAAGGTTGCTTAAAACGTCTTGAGATTATTGACAGTCCTGAAGGTGATGCGCTTCGTAAACAACTCTGGACTATCACTCATCGCTTGCAAAAAGGTTTCCGTGATCTTGGTTACGAGATTGGTCCCGCAGAAGCATGTGTTACACCAGTTCATTTGGCATGCGGCATTAACCAAGCAAGCAATATTGCAGTAGATTTGCGTGAGAACTATCATATTTTCTGCTCGATTGTTTGCTATCCTGTTATTCCTCCCGGAATGCTGATCTTCCGTATTATTCCGACTGCCGCTCATAGTATTGAGGATGTAGATCGCACATTGGCAGCATTCAAGGATATCAAGGAACGTCTTGCAAAAGGCGATTACGACAAGGAAATCCCTGATATGGCATTAATCAAGTAAATCTTGTTATTCTATGACCATTTGGATTACCGGCGCATCGTCGGGCATAGGAGAAGCTTGCGCTTACGAGTACGCGAGAAGAGAGAATAAACTTATTCTCACATCTTCTTCGCGTGAACGACTTGAACCGGTCGCAGAGGCATGCCGTCAGAAAGGCGCAAAGGATGTCCTGGTCTTGCCGGCTGACTTCAACGACTTGGACGGCGTCACACTCCTTGTTCGCACTGCATGGGATGCTTTCGGTGGCATAGACACCCTTTTCTGTAATGCTGGCATTAGTCAGCGCACTTCCGTCGAAGAAACATCGATGGACATGGTGCGCCAAATCATGGAGATTAATTACTTCGCGCCGGTGGCTCTGACGAAAGCGATCCTGCCTCTGATGCTCAAAGCGGGTGGGGGACACATTGCCGTCACGACGTCCATTGCCGGTGTGTTCGGTTTCCCGCTTCGCTGCGCGTACAGTTCCTCCAAACATGCGTTATACGGTTTCTTTGAGACATTGCAGGCAGAGTATTATGACAAGGGAATTCGCGTAACCATAGTTTGCCCGGGGCGTGTCCGTACGAACATCTCCGTCAATGCTTTGGACAAAGGCGGCGAGAAACACGGAACCATGGACCCCGGACAGGACAAGGGGCTCCCAGCCGACAAAGCGGCGAAGAAGATTGTGCGTGCCATTAACAACGGTCAGCGCGAAGTCCTCATTGGCCGCGGTGAACTTGTAATGGTCTATATCAAACGTTTTTTCCCTGCGCTCTGTGCCCTCCTTGCCAGACGCATTAAACCAATGTGATTTATATGAAAAAAGAATCATTCCGTGCCTTCTTGGCATTAGTTTCAGGCTGTGTCCTCTGTTTTATTACTTTGACTGTGATGTTCAACATCTTTCATTGGCCAGGAGGACGACTGTACTTACTGGTTTCAACTTGTCTTGTATTTTCTTTGAGTGGTATAGCCATTCCCTATGTCTGCAAATTTGGAATACTGAAATCTCTGATTGAAAAAGGTGTTTCCGAAGCCAAGCATCTTCGTAACATAGAGATTACGGCGTTGGTTTTGATGATGATTATCTCAATAGGAGTCTTCTTGAAACTGATGCATTTACCGGGGGCAGCTCCGCTGTTGATAAATGCTCTTTTGGCATTTTCTATTCTTTCGCTGATTGCTGCTTTTGTTGCAAGTCGTCTTTTTTCAGATAGATCTCGTAATCCGCAGCAAAAAATTCGTGTTCATCATTCCAATTGATTTAATAAGAAAAGATGAAGAATCTATTTGAAGAACTGAGCAAAGACTATCGCTTTCGTGAAGGATTTCATACGTGCATCAATTGCGGCACGTGTACTGCCATTTGTCCGGCAGCGGAGTTCTATTGCTATGACCCACGTAAAATCGTGACGACAGTAGAGACCAAGGATGACGAAAAAATAGAGGAACTGCTGAAGTCAGATACGATATGGTATTGCGGAGAATGTATGAGTTGTGTTACCCGCTGCCCGCGTAAGAATGGACCGGGATTGGTCGTGATGGCACTACGTGAATTAAGTATCCGGCTTGGATACTTTGTTGAAAGCGAAAAGGGACGGCAGTTGCTTCCTCTGATGCACGCCCTTGCCGGAACAACGCTAAAGTACGGCTATTGTATTCACCCGAAGACGTTTAAATGGGAAGCACATAAAGAGTCCGGTCCAGTATTCAAGTGGCATATGGAACATTTGGAACAGTCTCTGTCGCGACTTGGTGCCAATTATATGGGCGATGGTCCGGGTATATTGCGTAAGATACCACAAGAGTCTCTTGACGAAATAAAAGCAATCTTTGATGTAACAGGCGCAACGGAACGGATGCAGAAGATAGAAGAGTATTCTGCCAAGAAAGCCGCTGAAATGGGTTTGAGTATGGAAGAATATGAACAACGTGCTTTCGAGTATTGCTCCAATAAACACTTTAATAATTGATTTGTCATGATACAAGACGGAAAACAAAAAATATGGAGTGACTATCAGAAGGAAATACCTGATGACCATTGGTATTACGTGCGTAGTTGTATCCGGCAGAACTTCTTCCCAGGAAGCGAAAAGTACTTTTTGGAGATTACCCGAAATGTGCTCGGTAAAGATATGTACGAGACTCCGCATCATACGACTTGCGGCGGCATAGCTTATCATACAGAGAGTATTCCGCAAGAGACAGCCATGACAATGGTGGCAAGGCAATTTGCACTTATGACCGAAGCGGGTTATGAGAATTATTGCCCCAGTTGTATCACATCCTTCGGCAACTATGTTGAGACTTTGGAGACATGGCGCGAGTTTCCGGAATTGGAGGCGAAGATTCGTGAGAATTTGTGGAAAGCCTGCAAACGCGAATTCAAGAAGCCAAAATATATTGCTCATACAAGTGACTTGATATATCATTGGCGCGAGGATATACGTAAGAAAGCAAAGCACCTGTTAATCAATAAGGAAACAGGTGAGCCGCTCCGTATAGTAGAGCATATAGGCTGCCATTACTCCAAGATGTTCCCGCATAAGGGCGTGGGTGGGGCAGAATATCCCTATGTGTTGGCCGGAATGGTGGAAAGTTGGGGCGGACAAGTGATTGATTATCCGGAACGCCGGCATTGCTGCGGTTTCGGTTTCCGGCAATATTTTGTTCAAGCAAATCGCGGCTATAGCATATCCAATACGCATAAAAAATTTGAGTCAATGGAACCATATAAGCCGGATGCAATCATAACCAATTGTCCGGGATGTCCTTATTTTCTTGATCGCTGGCAATATGTTATTGCCGAGCAAACAGGCAAAACATACGGCGAAAACGGATACGGAATCCCTGTCTTTACGTATGAAGAAATAGCCGGCTTGGTACTCGGATATGACCCATGGGATCTTGGGCTGCAACTGCATCAGGTTGCCGTTGAACCGCTACTTAATAAAATGGGCGTAGATTATGACCCGAAAGCCAAATATTTAGGACTGAATAAAGAGGATATTATGCGTCCTGAAATGCCTAACTCAATTAAATGTTGTTGATATGAAAGAAAATGTAGTTATTATAGGGGGTGGAGTAGCCGGAATGGAAGCTGCGAAGCAGTTATTGGCGTTAGGTTACAAGCCGTTCGTCGTGGAAAAGTCGAGTCAACTTGGCGGGCATGTGGCACAATGGCATAAGTTGTTTCCTGATCTTGCATCAACAAAAGACCTCATCAAAAAGATGAGTGCAGACATCAAAAGTGCCAATGTATTCCTTGAAACACAAGTCAACACAATCAGTCGGACTCGTGAAGGATATTCAGTGTTTCTAAGTAATGGCGTGAGCATTACCGCTTCCGCCGTTTTGATGGCTACCGGTTTTCAATTGTTTGATGCGACAAAAAAGGAAGAATATGGCTATGGCGTTTATGACCACGTTATAACAAATGGTGATTTGGAGGCATATTTCAACGGGAACAAGGATAAGCGTGTTCCGCGTTCTCCCAAAGCAATCGGTTTTGTACATTGTGTTGGTTCCCGCGACCTGAAAGCCGGTAACAGCCAATGTTCCAAAGTATGCTGTATGACCGCTGTCAAACAAGCCATTGAGATGAAAGAGCGATTCGGGAATGCCGAGGTATATTGCTTTTATATGGATTTGCGTTTGTTTGGCAAGAAATATGAAGATTTCTACATTAATGCCCAACGCGATTTTGGCGTTCATTTTATTCGCGGCCGAGTATCGGAAGTAAGCGAAACGATAGATGGTCGCGTGCAAGTAAAGGCAGAAGATACGCTACTCGGCAAGCCGCTAAAACTTCAATTGGACTTGCTTGTGCTGATGTCAGGCATGTCTTGTAATTCAAAACTGCAGAATTTAGTGGCACAAGCGAAACTGGATGTGGATAACGACGGCTTTCTTAAATCGGAAGATAATATATATAGCATAATAGAATCCGGTCGTCCGGGAATCTTCTATGCCGGTGCATGTACCGGCACGAAGACTGTCCCTGAAACAATCGCCGAGGCACGTGCAGCCGCTCTTGCTATTCATAATTATATTGCTAATTGAGATTACAGATGAATTTTGGTTTTTCATTATCGCCCAGTTCTACGATTGATCTGACCAAGGTCGATCAGACGCTATATGAACACCTTGTTCATCTTGAGCCAACAGCCGCTGTATGCATGAATTGCGGTTCTTGCGGAGCAACATGTACAGTGGCGCAGTATAAAGGAATGTCTTTCCGTAAAGTATTGCACGGCATCCAACGCGGCCAAGATATGAAGCCGCTACTTTCATCGTGTATGCTATGCGGCAAATGCACAATGGTTTGCCCGCGCGGAGTGAATACGCGTAATGTTTTACTTAATCTTTGCCAGATTTATGATTGATCGTATTCCTTCGGGCTTCCATCCATTCGTTATTCCTTTCCTTGTAGGAATGGCGTTTGTGCTGCTATACTGCTTTGGCGCAATGATTCGCGTGCTGTTCGAATTGTCGTGGCAAGACAGAAAGAAGTTCTTCCTGTCCTTTCTCAATCCTAAAATACTATACAAGGACGCAAAGGATATCTTTCTGAACTGCTTGATTCACGTTCCATTATGGAAACGAAATAAGCTGTTCGGATATATGCATTCTTCTATTGCTTTTGGGTGGTTTATGATAATCCTCTTGGGGCATATAGAAGTGTTGCTTTTCGTTCCGGGTCGAATCAACTTATTCTATTATCCCATCTTTTTCAACTATTTTGTAGCTGAAGACGATGTGACGCTTCGCGGTTCGCTGCTATTCTTCTTAATGGACTTTTTCCTTTTGATGATTATGAGCGGAATCACGTTGGCAATCGCCCGTCGTATCAAAAACTATATGTTTGGCGTCAAACGTATGGCTCGTCCGACATTCTTAAATGTGGTGGGCTTGTATTCGTTATGGGCAATATTTCCACTTCGTTGGTTAGCAGAGAGTTTTACGGCACATATATCCGGCGGTTCATTCTTAACAGTTCCAGCCAACTGGCTATTCCGCCAATTCTTGGGAAATGAACTATATATGCTGCCAACATGGTGGGCATACTCCATCGCTCTATGTATCTTTATGTGCGTATTGCCGTTTACCCGGTATATGCATATTCCGACCGAAATGCTCCTTATACCGATGCGCAATGCCGGTTTGAAAGTCCGTAGTTCCCGCAAGGGATTTGCCCGTGTGGAGTTTTTTGCGTGTCCGAACTGCGGCGTGTGCATCGATGCCTGCCCTATGACAGTAGATAGAGAGCATGTGAAAGATTGTACCGTTTATTTGACCCGTCAGTTACGTCGTAACAACGACCGCCGCATAAAGGAAATAAGCGATAAGTGCCTTCTCTGCGGTAAATGTGAAGAATTGTGCCAAGTAGGCGTGGAAGGACCGAAATTGCGTATTCTTGAACGTGCGCGTCGTCAGTATTCCGTTCCATTCATCAATCCGACAACACCGACAAATACAGAAAACTACAGCACAAATAATATCGAAGTGGCGTATTTTGCCGGATGTATGTCCCATTTAACGCCAACTATTCCCCGCGCCGTATGTGATATTCTTACTAAAGCCGGTGTGGAATATACGTGGTTAGACAGTGAAGGTGGTTTATGCTGTGGCCGTCCCATGTTTACAGCCGGACGAATCAACGAAGCCAAAAACATCGTGGCAGACTTGGAACAACGTATTATCAATTCCGGTGCCCGTATTTTACTTGTTTCCTGTCCGATATGTTATAAGATGTTCTGCGAGGAATATAATCTGCGACATGTAAAAGTGATGCATTATGCCGATTATTTTAATGCACTGATACAAAGCGGGCGTATTCAAGTAGAGAAGAGCGATATCTGCTACGTATATCACGATCCGTGCGAATTAGGCCGCGGTTGCGGAAAGTATGACGAGCCTCGCAAACTGATAGGACAAACGGCTTGCATATCCGAAGCTGAGCATAATCGTGCAGAAAGTATCTGTTGTGGCGGTTCCTTAGGATCGTTATCCCTGAACTTTGCCCAACGTGAGATCATGACAAAAGCCGCTCTGTCCAATCTCTATACGTCACGAGCAGATGCCATCGCAACCGCATGTCCACTGTGCCAAGCTACATTTGCGCGGTATTCAGACCGACCTGTTCGTGACTTGGCAGAAATAGTGAATGAACAAATAATCCAGCAATCTTGATATAATCCATAACGTTATGAAATTTACTCCGACATCTTATCATCTTGTCAATGTGGCAAATGGCCACGAGTTTACAGACAAAGGTTGGACTTTAAGTGACCCGAATGGTGGTGATCCCGCTTTGGTTCGCGCAGTCTATGATAATAAGCGTTTCTCTCCCCGCGAAGACCTTGATGGTATTTACCGCTACGCAGAGTGGATGCCAATTCGCCGAACACTCAAAAACTCCTGTGCGCCCGTAACCTACAAATCCAAGGCCCTTGCCAAACATCTTGGATTGGAGAACTTGTATATCACGTTTTCAGGTTGGAATCCAAAGATTGGCGCTACGTTCCAAACATGCTCATTCAAGGAAACCGAAGCATATTCAGTCCTTGCCCGCTTGGACAAAGACGACAAACGTATTCTAATTGTCCAATCCGCAGGTAATACGGCTCGTGCGTTTGCGCAAGTATGCTCAGATAATAAGATACCGGTAGTAATATGCGTTCCGCAAGATTGTTTGCACGATTTATGGTTTAGAAAGAAACTGGATAAATGCGTTAAGCTGTTAGCCGTACCTCATGGCTGCGACTACTACGATGCCATCGCTTTGGGTGAAAAACTGGCAGAAGATTCGCATTTCTTTTTAGAAGGCGGCGCAAAGAATGTGGCACGCCGCGACGGAATGGGAACAACGATTTTGAGTTGTGTGGAGAAAATGGGTCGTATTCCGGATGCATACTTCCAAGCAGTCGGTTCCGGCACAGGCGCAATAGCCGCTTGGGAAAATGCGTGCCGTTTGGCAGCAGATGGTCGCTATGGCGAGAATAAGATGCGTGTGTATGTGGCGCAAAATGAGCCGTTTACGCTTATGTATGATTCATGGAAAGCCGGTTCCCGCCAACTTGTCAATTTATCGCCAGAAGCAGGCAGACGACAAGCAGAAATGATATTAGCAAAAGTTCTTTCCAACCGCAAACCTCCTTATAGCATAGCCGGCGGATTATATGATACATTAGCCGCCTCCCATGGTGACGTGTATCTTGCGACGAATGAAGATATTATGTATTGGTTGCTTCAATTCCGCAATTTGGAAGGCTATGAATTGCTTCCAGCCGCCAATGTTGCTGTAGCAGCCCTTGCAAAAGCAGTGAATGAAGGCGTGGTGAAGAAAGATGAATATATCATGCTCAATTGCACGGGTGGCGGAACATTGCAAGCAATGAGCCAAGGATTTGTATTCAAAGAGCCCGATTTAGTTCTATCACCAGACCTGCCCGCTGAAGAAATCATCAAGCAAGTATCTGCGATTTTATAAGGTAAAGTGCCGGTAACGTATCGGTAACGTATCGGTAATGTCTCGGTTCGTTTACGTCTCGTTTACGTCTCGTTTACGTGTCGTTTACGTGTCGTTTACGTGTCGTTTACGTGTCGTTTACGTCTTTGGCCGTTATAACCATAGTCCAAGACCGAAGCAAACGAACTCGACTTTCGACATGTGCGTTTTCATATTTGCCTGCAAAAAGATGTGCCACGGCAAGTGATAACGCAATACGAGTTGTGTATAAAGCCATCCGTCCGGTTTCCCGCCTTGTCCTGCGCTGGCAATGTCATAGGCGTAAAAGATTCCTTTCGTAACACGTCCTGTCGCAGCGAACTCCGCAACTTGTGCTTCAGTAGCGTATTTCGGGTCAAACTCCAAAGCTTTTACTCCGTCAATCATGTAAGCTCCAACGTGAAAACCACAAGTGAATTTCCCGATAACCAATTCGGGCTGAATACTGATACCCAATCGCCAACAATCCGCTCCATTAGCCCGCGCAGCAGCAACATTCGTTTTGCCAAACTTCGTTTCTCTCGGGACGTACGAATTGTCGTAGAAAAGATCCACACCACCACCTAATCTGAAGACTTGATGCGCCCGCCAATAAGCAGCAGCTTGCAATGTAAATCCAAAGAAAGTCTGCCTGTCTTTGTAATAAACTTGTCTCGCAGCTCCCGTCCACGAAAGCGATAATTCCCATCTTTTCGGCAATTGAGTAGGGAAGTTTATGACGGAATCCGTGGTGTTTTTTGGTCTGTATTTTGCTCCGACCGCTCCGCAAAAGATATTATATCCGGAGTTAGGCTGTATCGTACTTCCGTTAGAAAAATGGTACCAACCTCCACTTGCCAAGATACTCCATCCATTTTTAATAGGAAATTCAAAATACAAGGCTTCGGGGAAATGGAAATTAAAGACACTGCCAATACATTCATTCGCCCGTAGATTTGTACCGTCTTCCGCAATATATCCCATGTCTTTATATTCGTGTCCTTCGGGCACAGTGTTAAAGTATGTTTTGTTTAAGAATCCGAATCCGATTCCCAATCTTGCTCCGAAAATAAAATGCGGTTTACGTACGAATGGAATTTCCATGAATACATACGGCGCAATTGCATGTCCGAGTTTGGTTCTGTCTCCTAAATTGTAATACGCGAGCGCCACTCCAATACTCGATTCATTCCAAGCATGCAACGCTTTCCAGTCAGGATGAAAAGCGACGGCAAACTCTCCTGCGACAGTGGGATTGGGATTAGGACAGAAATGCTGCAGTTTGTCATTTTTCATCAAATCGTTCATGATCAGTCCACTACGCACTTCGAGTCTATAATCGACATCGAGCGCCAAGATTTGCGTCATTTGGAACGCTAAAAGAGCAAATATCAGAGTAAATTTTTTCATATCGGCTGCAAAGTTACAAATAAATTTTTATATATCCAAAAAAAGTATTTCAAAAATATCAAAAAGAAAAAAAATCAAAAAAAAATCACAAAACTCTTGTGGGAATGAGAATAAAGTTGTATCTTTGCAGTCGATTTCGGTATTTGAAGCACTTGCACTGCACGTAATCATCTGCAAATACGTGAGTTAGGACGAAAAAGCGCGACCTACGAATAGGTAGCGTATAAGGTAAACACCCCTAATTCGCAGCTGCGAATGGAAGATGATAAAAAATCGGGGTGTATATTCGCAAGAAAAAACAGGGACGATAAGAAATTGATTATTAAATAATATTATGGAAACTTACATTGTTAAACGAGACGGCAAAAAAGAGCTATTTGCCATCGACAAAATCAAGAACGCGATATCGAAATCGTTCTTGGCAGCCAACGCATTCGCGACGGAGGAGACATTGACGGGGATTTTGAGCCATTTGCGTATTGAAAACGGGATTAGTGTGGAGGAGATTCAGAATCAGGTAGAGGTAGCGCTGATGTCGGAAGGATATTATGCAGTGGCTAAACGGTATATGTTGTACCGTCATCAACACACAGAGGATCGTGAGACTCAACAGCGTTTGGAGTTTTTGATAAGTTATTGCAGCGCGAAGAATGCAGCAGAAGGGAGTAAGTATGATGCGAACGCCAATGTTGAGAACAAAAACATTGCGACCCTAATCGGCGAACTTCCGAAACAGGGCTTTATCCGTCTAAACCGCCGTTTGCTGACGGAACAAATCAAACGCATGTTCGGCCGCGAATTAGCAGACCGTTATATGTCGTTGCTGAATCAACATTTTATTTACAAGAATGACGAGACAAATCTGGCAAACTACTGCGCGTCGATAACAATGTATCCGTGGCTGTTACAAGGCACTAAGGCTCTTGGCGGCAATGCGACAGAACCTCATAACCTCAAGTCCTTCTGCGGCGGTTTTATTAATATGGTATTTATTGTATCATCGATGCTTTCAGGCGCTTGCGCTACGCCGGAGTTCCTAATGTATATGAACTATTTTATCGGTCTGGAGTACGGAAAAGATTATTACAAGCGTGCCGATGAAGTAGTGGATTTGAGCCTGAAAAGACGTACCATCGACAAAATAATTACTGACTGCTTCCAACAAGTGGTTTATTCGATTAACCAACCTTCAGGCGCTCGTAATTTTCAGTCAGTGTTCTGGAACATCAGTTACTATGACCGCTATTATTTTGAGTCTTTGTTCGGCAATTTCGTATTCCCGAACGGTGAGAAGCCCGATTGGGATGGTTTGAACTGGTTGCAGAAGCGCTTTATGAAATGGTTCAACCAAGAACGTCTTCACTCTGTTTTGACATTCCCCGTTGAGACGATGGCTCTGTTAGCAGAGAATGGCGATGTTAAAGATAAAGAATATGCAGACTTTACCGCAGAGATGTATGCGGAAGGACATTCGTTCTTCACATATCTTAGTGATAACGCCGATTCATTGTCCAGCTGCTGCCGTTTGCGTAATGAGATTACCGACAATGGTTTCAGTTATACCCTTGGTGCCGGTGGCGTAAGTACCGGTTCAAAGTCTGTGCTGACCATCAATCTGAACCGCGCTATCCAATACGCTGTTCGCAATAATATTCCGTATCAAAAGTATATTGAGGATATCGTAGATTTGATGCACAAAGTTCAGTTGGCATACAACGAGAACCTGAAGACCCTTCAAGAAAGAGGCATGCTGCCGCTGTTTGATGCCGGCTTTATAAATATCGGTCGCCAATACTTGACAATCGGTGTAAACGGCTTGGTGGAAGCAGCAGAGTTCTTGGGCATCGAGATAAGCGATAACCAACGCTATACCGATTATGTGCAGGAAGTACTTGGCATTATTGAGAAGAAGAATAAAGAATATCGCACGAAAGATGTGATGTTCAACTGTGAGATGATTCCTGCGGAGAATGTGGGCGTAAAACACGCTAAATGGGATAAAGAAGACGGTTACGTTGTTCCTCGAGATTGCTACAACAGTTATTTCTATATCGTAGAGGACCCGAATACGACCGTATTAGACCGTTTCCGTTTGCACGGCCGCAAATACATTGAGCACCTTACTGGTGGTAGTGCGTTACATTGCAATTTGGAGGAACACTTGAGCCGCGAACAATACCGTCAATTACTTCGCGTAGCCGCGATAGAAGGCTGTAACTACTTTACGTTCAATATCCCGAATACGATATGTAACGACTGCGGCCATATAGACAAACGCTATCTGCACGAATGTCCGAATTGCCACTCGGAGAACGTCGATTATCTGACACGCGTGATAGGTTATATGAAACGTGTGAGCAACTTCTCGGCTGCTCGTCAAAAAGAAGCTGCTCGCAGGTATTATGCAGAGAAACAACAAGTGCCTTGTTAAGTTGTAATTTGTAATATATTGAAGCTTCCGTCGTTTGAGATAGTGTTTCAGGAAGTGCCTGGAGAAGTATCGCTGGCGCTAAATATATCCGGTTGTCCCAACAGGTGTAAGGGCTGTCATAGCCCCCACCTGTGGGAAGACACGGGCGAAGAATTAACACCCGAACTGCTTGAGACGTTGGTGAACCAGTATTATCCCGGTATCACCTGCGTTTGTTTTATGGGCGGAGACCAAGATCCTGCATATGTAAGGGCTCTTGCTACGCGCGTGCACGAGAAATACGGTATCAAAACCGCTTGGTACACAGGTACAAACATATCGTTAAGCGTGGATGATAAAGCACTTGACGCTTTTGATTTTGTTAAAACCGGACCATATATAGAGGCTCTTGGCGGATTAAAAAGCCCAACAACAAATCAACGCTTTTATCGCCGTGAAGGAGCGAATTGGATAGACGAAACAGCAAGATTTTGGAGGAGATAAAATGAACTATTTGGAATCATTATTTGTAACCCCGAGCATTGTTCAGTCGATAGTTGTCCTGACAATGACCATTTTTTTGGGGTTGTGGCTTGGCGAAAATGCCCGCATCAAATCGTTCTCATTGGGCGTGACATGGATCCTGTTTGTGGGAATCATCCTTTCTCACTTTGGTCTGCGTATAATGCCTGAAGTCGCTGGATTTGCAAAGGATTTTGGTCTTATATTATTCGTCTATTCAATAGGTTTGCAGGTTGGTCCTTCTTTCTTTTCATCGTTCGGCAAAGGCGGCTTGAAGCTTAACGGATTTGCAGCAGCGATAGTGTTGACAGGCGTATTGGTGACGATATTAATATCCGTTATTACGAAGCAAGACCTTCCCACGATGGTTGGTGTAATGTCCGGTGCAGTAACCAATACTCCCTCTTTGGGCGCAGCGGAACAGGCATATAGCGATATTACCGGAGCAGCTCATCCGGCTTTGGCGACAGGCTATGCCGTGGCATATCCGTTAGGTGTGTTGGGAATTATCAGTTCTTTGTTGCTGCTCAAATGGATATTCCGCATTAAGACCGATAAAGAATCATCAGATGTCAAAGCGCGTAATGCGGCGAATAACAAAGAACCTTTGTTGTGCGATGTTTTAATCAACAATCCTCAGATTATGCAGATGTCCATTCAACACCTGCATCATACGTTGAATATTCCTATGGTTGTAAGCCGCGTCATTCGTGCTGACCATTCTGAAATTGTGCCACAAAGTGATACTTTGATAAGTGTGGGTGATACTCTTCGTGTGTTGACAGACAAAGACCATCTTGCTCATTTGGCACTTATCGGAGTTGCCGCTGAACACAAGAAAGCAGAGACCGAGCGCTCAGCGTCCAACCTTGTCTCCCGTAAGATTGTCGTTACACGTCCTGAATGGAACGGCAAACAGATTCGTACCTTGGGCGTGAATAACCAGTATCATGTAACAATAACCCGTATCAATCGCGCCGGAATCAATCTAATCGCGACGTCAGATCTTCGTCTGCAATTGGGAGACAGAATAACTGTAGTCGGGGATAATGATGATGTACGGCGTGTTACGGATTTGTTTGGTGATGAGCTGAAAAAACTGGATGTGCCTAATCTTATTCCGATTTTCTTTGGCATTTTGCTTGGTGTCTTCATCGGTACACTTCCTATCGCTTTGCCCGGTTTGTCCATTCCTTTCAAGCTCGGTTTAGCCGGTGGCACACTTATTGTGGCAATACTTATAGGTCGCTTTGGCCCGTCTTATCATATGGTGACTTTTGCTACAAATAGTGCCAACAGGATGATTCGTGAGATAGGTCTGTCTTTGTTCCTTGCCACAGTAGGACTTGGGGCAGGCGAGAAGTTCGTGTCCACTCTGATGGATGGCGGTTGGTGGTGGATATTATATGGTGCTATAATCACCGTAGTTCCTCTACTGTTAATAGGTTTCATTGCTCGCAAATGGGGTAAATTGGATTACTTTACTCTAATGGGTTTGATAGCCGGAAGTACTACCGACCCACCGGCATTGGCATTTGCTACTGAGACATCCGACGGTCTGGATAATGCTAATGTAGCATATGCAACCGTTTACCCATTGACGATGTTCCTTCGTGTGATGGCAGCACAATTATTGATATTGTTTTTCTGTGTATGACGAATGACTATCCATCCATATTACTTGGCAATGCTGTTAATCAGTTCGCTTCGTTACCCGGTGTAGGTCGCAAAACGGCATTACGATTGGTATTGCATCTCTTACGCCAGCCGTCCAAAGACGTGGAAACATTCTCCGAGTCGCTCTCGCAACTCCGCCGAGAGGTAAAGTACTGCAAAGTATGCCATAATATAACAGATCAAGACGTGTGCCCAATCTGCTCGTCTCACAATCGCGATCATCACACTATTTGCGTTGTTGAGAATATCCAAGACGTGATGTCGATTGAAAATACCGGACAATACAATGGTGTATATCATGTTTTAGGCGGTATTATTTCTCCTATGGATGGAGTAGGGCCAAAGGATATTGAAGCTGACTCGTTGGTGGAACGTATCGAGCCGGAACAGATTAAAGAAGTTATTCTTGCACTTCCGACAACAATGGAGGGCGATACAACCAACTTCTATCTTTACCGCCGCCTGATTGCGCTCGGGCTGAATGAATCGTTGCGCATCTCGCAGATAGCAAGAGGAGTAGCGGTCGGGAATGAACTTGAATATACGGATGAAATCACGTTAGGACGATCTATCGTGAACAGAGTCGATTTTAAAGGATAAATTATGAAAACTATTATTAAGAAACTGAATTGGTACTATTATGGTATTATGTTGCTGACAGTATTTGCAGCAACGATATCGTATTTTCTTATTGTAAAGCAAATAATTGCCCCGATTGATCCGATGTCAACAGTTGGACAAGTATTTCAATACGTGACAATTCTCAATGCTTTAGCCACTATTCCTCTTGGTTTATGGAAACATAAACGCAACTGCGCAAAGATTGCAAAGATTGAAGATGAACCGGCACGTGAGGCGGCATATTACAAGTCTGCTTTGTTCCGTATTTTGGCTGTCAGTAACTCAATGGTATTCGCATTTTCGGCATACTATCTGATGGGAGCATACAAGTCCATGTTGTGGGTGGCCGCCATCGGTGCTATCGGATGGTACTTTACCAAACCGACTGAACGCAAAATGCAATTGGAATTATCTCCAAGTGAAGAACAATATTAAATTACACAATTATGACTATTGCAGTAGATTTTGACGGAACTATCGTCACGCATGAATATCCCCGCATCGGGAAGCCAATACCGTTTGCAATCGAGGCCTTGAAACGGTTGCAGCAAGAGGATCATCACCACCTGATTCTGTGGTCTGTGCGTGAGGGACATCTGCTTCAAGAGGCTGTGGAATATTGCCAACATCGCGGATTAGAATTTTATGCCGTCAACACGAACTATCCGGAGGAAAAACCCGAAGAACGCCCGAACCGAAAGGTAACAGCGGATATATACATTGATGATCGTAATCTTGGCGGATTACCGGATTGGGGGATTATTTACCAGATGATTCATTCCGGCAATTATAATAAACCTGCTTCGATGACGCTTAATGTTCCACGTCGTAAATCGTGGTGGCAAAAATTATTTGGTCTATGAACGTAACTTTGCGAAAGATAGAACCTTCAGACTTGCCATATCTCTATATGTGGGAAAATGATGCGGCAGCTTGGGCAGATGGCTCTAATCACAATCCATTGTCTCAGCAAGACTTGCGCGCATATATTGAATCCACAACAGGTGATATCTATCGAGACGGACAACTGAGACTGATAATTGAACAATCAGACAATGATACGTTCAAAGCGACACTTGGTTGCATCGATTTATTTGACTTTGACCCACGCAACCGACGTGCTGCAATAGGCATGTATGTCGCACCTGAATACAGGAAAAACGGAGTGGGCAAGGCTGCCGTTACAGCTCTTGAGAAGTATGCTTTTCAAACCCTTGATTTGCGTATTATCTATGCCATTATTGCTACTAATAATGAACCGTGCACGCAATTATACCAAGCATTAAACTATGAACCGTCGTCCGTGCTTAAGCAATGGACGCTTGAATCTGATGCTATATTATGGCTAAAATGCAAAAATACCTAATTGTTATCGTTTTTTTCTTCGCGTGCGCATGCTCGCACATAGAACGCAATGTACATAAAGAATCCTCACCAATAGCTGTCCATACTATGGTGGTGGAACCCCAAAGCGTACATAGCAGTTCGCGATATGTGGGGGTCATTGAAGCTATCCATGAGACACCACTAAGCATGCAAACTACAGGTCGTGTGCTCAATCTTGATTGTCGTGACGGAGGACTTGTACGTAAGGGGCAAATCCTTGTTCGTGTGGATAGTACGCGTGCGGTCAATTCGTTACGTGCAGCAGAGGCTTCGCTTAAACATGCAGAAGACGGCTATCAACGTGCTAAACAGGTGCATGCGAAAGGCGGCGTTACCGATCAGCAATTGGTTGAGATAGAGAGTCAATTGACGCAGGCGCGCTCCATGTATGCTCTTGCAAAGCAGCAGGTGGAAGAATGTACACTTCGTGCTCCACATGATGGTGTAATTAGCAATTTGACACTGTCTGTGGGACAAAATGTTTTGCCGGGTGTACGGTTGCTTTCATTGTTGGATGTCTCTGCTTTGCTGGTGCGTTTTTCGGTCCCGGAAAGTGAGATAGGGGCAATTTCAGTGGGAGACAATGGCATAATGGAGTGTCCGGCCGTAAATGTGATACGTACTATTACAATTGCCGAAAAAAGTATCAATGCCAATCAAATAACCCATTCATATGACGTAAAGGCAAGCATCACCGGTAATTGCAGTCAATTAATGCCGGGTATGGTTGCCAAAGTAAAATCTAATCTGAACGCTACGGATGACAATCAATTGTTAACCATTCCTTCTCATTGTGTTCTGTTGATGCCTGAAGGTCCGACTGTGTGGGTGGTGGAGCAGGGGATAGCCCATCGTCGGAGTATTGCCGTTGACGGGTATTGTGCAGATGGTGTATGCGTCAGACAAGGGTTGAATGTTGGAGATACACTAATAATTGAGGGGTATCAGAAATTGTATAATGATTGCCCTGTAATTCAATGAAGATACGTACTCATATAGATGGCGCAATGAAGCACAGTGGTATAGTGATGGCACTATTCCTCTTGCTGATGGCTTTTGGTATTTGGTCTTTGCCGCATCTCAACAAAGATGAGTTTCCGCAATTCACCATCCGCCAGGGAATTGTAGTCGCCATTTACCCGGGTGCTACTGCTCAAGAAGTAGAAGAACAGGTCACTATTCCTCTTGAAGACTACATCAATTCCTTCGAAGAAGTTGATAAAAAACTAACATATAGTATCAGCGAAGACGGCGTTGTTTACGTTTATGTAATGATTCGCAATACCGTCAGCGACAATGCGGCTGCATGGACACGGATCAGAGCCGGTTTGCCATTGCTGAAACAGACATCTCTTCCTACCGGCGTTTTACAGACACTTGTTATTGATGATTTTGGTAATACATCGTCTTTGTTAATTGCTGTTGAAAGTGATCAGCGCAGTCCTCGGGAACTGGAAGAATTTACCAAGCAGGTTTGCACCAAACTACGTACTATTCCGGAGATGGGAAAATTACGAATTATGGGGCAGCAGACAGAAGAGATTGCCATCACCATTGATCCCGAACGTATTTCAATGTATGGCATCAATCCTTCGGCTATACAGGCTCAACTCGCCTTGCAGGGACTGCGTACTATTGGGGGCGAGAGCAATGGTAATGGCGTCTTACAAGTGGTTATCCCTTATCAGTCGGAGTATGAGATGCAAGAGCAAATCGTATGGTCAGACCCGGTTGGTGGGGCTGCAATTCGACTCAAAGATATTGCAACAATTGAGCGCAGATATCAAAAACCGAAGCAGTATGTTGAACATGAAGGGGCTGCGTGTCTTATTCTCAATCTTGAGATGGTGCCGGGAAATAATATTGTTGCATTCGGTAAGGTGGTTGACAAGAAACTGGACGAAGCTGCGAAGTTATTGCCTCCGGATATTCGTTTCCACCGTATTACTGACCAACCGAAAGTGGTTAATGATTCTGTGCTATCATTTCTCCGCGATATTGTGATATCTATCCTCGTCGTGATTGCTGTGATGCTGATGCTCTTCCCTTTGAGGACTGCCCTTGTTGCTTCTACAGGAGTGCCTGTGTGTACCGCTATTTGCATTGGATTGATGTATATCACAGGCATCGAACTGAACACCGTTACATTGGCTGCGCTTATTTTTGTTTTAGGCATGATTGTGGATGATTCAGTCATCGTGATTGACGGTTATACTAATCTCCTTGAGAAACGCCATTCAAGCTGGTATTCGGCGGTTGTCAGTACCAGTACTTTGTTTGTCCCTATGTCGTTGGCAACGACAGCCATCTCCGGAATGTTCTTCCCGATGACTCGCATCATTACAGGGCCGCTTGGCGAATTTGTACAGCTTTTCCCATGGGCGGTATTGTTTGCACTCGGTGCCAGTATATTTTATGCTTCTTGGGTGACGCCGTATCTCTCGTTCCGATTTATCAAGAAGCGTACGGAAAATGAACTAAATGTTGTTGAACGGGTACAAAACCGTTTCTTCAATTGGTTGCAAAACACATATAAACGCATGCTGCAACGATGCTTCGAACGCCCAATCATCGTATGGGGAATGTTGATTTTTGCACTGGGGACAGGGGTATTCTTGTTGTCACGGCTCAATTTACAGCTATTACCTAAAGCAGAGCGGGAGTTTTTTGCTGTTGAGATTCACCTGCGCGAGGGCTCTACTTTGGAACAGACGGCTTATGTAGCGGATTCTTTGGCAAAGATTTTGCGTGCTGACAAACGCGTTACCGGGATTACCTCGTTTATCGGGCAATCCTCTCCACGTTTCCATGCGACATACACCCCACAAATGCCTCATACTAACTATGCACAGCTTATTGTTAACACCAAGTCGGGTAAAGCTACTTCACAGGTGTTGAAGCAATATACTTCCAGCTATGAAAACCACTTCCCTAATGCATATGCACGATTTAAGCAACTCGACTATCAGGCGGTTAAGAACCCGCTTGAAATTCGAATCAAGGGGGATGATTGGAACTTGATGGCGGTATATGCTGATTCTATCTTACGTTATCTGGATCGTCAGCCAGAACTACAATGGGTGCATTCTGACTACAATAACACTGCAGCCGGAACCCGTATCGTGCTTAAACCGGATGATGCTACGCGGCTTGGAATTACTGAAACGATGCTCTCTGTCTATCTTCGTCAGGCAACGCAAGGAGCGACTATTTCCACGTTATATGAAGGCAGTTATGCAGTCCCTGTTGTGCTTTATACCGAAGGATATGAAGCGCTTTCTCCGGAACAATTAGGGGATATACGTGTGCCGACTGCTATACCGGGCGTTTGGGTGCCGCTACGTCAGGTCGCGGATATAGAACCCTATTGGCATCATACAACACTTGAAAGAAGAAATGCCGTGCGGACGATTACCGTCGGAGCGGATATGAGGGGAGCCTATAGTCAAGTGGATGCAGAGAAAAAGGTAAAGGAGTGGATCAAAAACAACATCCCTGATATTCCGGAAAGCATTTCCATTACATATGGCGGTTTGTCTGAAATCAACGAGATGATTGTTCCACAAATCCTATGGTCTATTCTGGCAGCGCTGGCAGTGATGCTGTTATTGATGCTTTATCATTTTGGTAAACTCGGACTTGCACTGCTGGCACTCTCCAGTTCGTTGTTATGCGTTTTTGGTTCATCACTCGGATTATGGCTATTCGGACTGGATATTTCTATCACAGCTGTTCTTGGCATCGTCAGTCTGATTGGAATTATCGTACGAAATGCAATAATGATGTATGAATACGCAGAAGACTTACGCCATTATAAACAACTGACATATCGGGAAGCCGCTTTCCAAGCAGGATTACGGCGTATGAGACCTGTCTTCTTGACATCTGCTACCACCGCATTAGGAGTTTTGCCTATGATTCTTGCACATACATCGCTTTGGATGCCTATGGGCGTTGTTATTTGCTTTGGAACCATCTTTACGCTTCCGCTTACCATTACCATCCTTCCTGTTGTTTATTGGAAGGTCTATCAACGTCACGACCCGAAATGAAACGCTGCATAACAGCAATATGGCTCCTTGTATTCCTGTTGCCAATTTGGGCGCAACAGCCACTGACCATTGATTCTTGCATGCAACTTGCACGGCAGAATAATCCGCAATTGCGCAAATCGCAACTTAATGTACAACGGGCAGAACAGGTCAAGGCACAGGCGTTCACCAAATACTTCCCGCAGATTCAAGGAACGGGATTTGCATATCATGCACTACACCCGTTGGTCGAAGTTGGTATTGAAGATATTGGAAATCAGTCTATTCGAGAGTTGCTCTTGCTGGTATATGAAAACTTTGGCGCTGAATGGGGCATGCCTAATTCGCTCAATCTCTTCCAACACGGATATATGTTTGGCGTCTCTGCCTTACAGCCGGTTTTTGTCGGGGGAAAGATTATCTATGGAAATCGCTTGGCTAAGGTGGGGGTAGAAGCTGCCAAAGTGCAGGCGCAAATAGATGAACGTGATATCCTTGAGCAAACGGAAGAAGCCTATTGGCTCGTATATGGACTGCAGCAAAAACAGTATATCATTGATGATGCGGTTGCCTTATTGGATACGCTCTATGAGACTGTCAATGCTGCTGTCAATGCCGGATTGGCGCTACCTTCTGACTTGAACCAAGTCACTATCCGACGCAACGAGATTGCACGGAAACAGCTGCAACTGCAAAGTGGAATCCGCTTATCACGGCAGGCGCTCGCATTGGCTATTAATGTGCCACAGGACGAAATCGTAATCGCTCAGGACTATAACCTTCCGGCAATGCGGGATACAGCTTTAACACCCGCGGAGGACGTCGTTACGCCGGAACATGAATTACTTGCTTTGCAGATGCGGGCGGCTGAGCTTGAACGCAAAATGGTGATTGCTGATGCCTTGCCGCAAATCGTTCTCGGGGCAAACTATTCCTATTCTCATCTCACTGCTGAAATGCTTAAAAACGGCTTAGGAAGCAAAACCGGCAATGGAGCATTGTTTGTTACATTGCAAGTACCTATCACCGGGTGGTGGGAGACTGCACATAAACTCAAAGAAAAACGGATCGCTATTGAACAGGCGCAGATTGATGCGCAATATATTGGGACTCAACTTGATATGCGCAATCAACAGGCTTATGACCAATGGATAGAAGCGGAAGCCATGTTAAGACTGCAACAACAGGTCGCAACGCAAGCGGATGAGGCTTACCAACAAACGCTTGCTAATTATCAAGCGGGTAGAGTAACTATCATTGATTTGTTACAAGCGCAAATGACTGCCACACAAGCCGCCGTTGACCTTACCGATGCACAAATCGATTATACCATCCGTCTGCGGAGATACAATGACCTCACCCAACGCTGATTCCCGTTTTTCATCAATCCATCATTTAGTGCCGCAGGCACGGCTCAATCCATCATTGAAAAAGCGGCATTGCCGCTTTTCTTTCGTACATCCGTAAATCTGTAAATCCTTCCACTTCTTATAGCTTGTATAAATTTTATCTTAAGTTTTTTATACAAGTCACACCGTAACTCACTAATAATAAATCACATACGCTTTAGCTTGTATAAATTTTCCCTTAAGTTTTTTATACAAGTCACACCGTAACTACCTAATAATAAATCACATACGATTTAGCTTGTATAAATTTCCCATCTCCTTTTTATACAAGTCTACATGTAACTCCAATTCTACTAACAACATACGATGTAGCTTGTATAAATTTTCCCAATTATTTTTATACACTTTTTTTATACAACCCTTGCGTATCCCTTGCTGTTTACCGGGCACTTTTTTTTAATTGAGAATTGACAATTGAGAATTGACAGTTGGAAGTTGGACAGCTGCGCAGCAACACTAAACGTCCGAAGGACACTAAACGCCGCAGGCACTACACGTGCGAAGCACACTAAACGCTGCAGGCACTACACGCCGCAGGCACTAAACGTGCGAAGCACACTAAACAAAAAAAGTGCCGCTTTTTCATCAATCCATCATTTAGTGCCGCAGGCACGGCTCAATCCATCATTTAAAAAAGCGGCATTTGCCGCTTTTCCTTCGTACATCGTACATTCGTAAATCGTAAATCACTTTAATTCGATAATCAATAACTCAATAACTCAATAATCAATAATTCCATAATCTTTTTTAAAAAAAATTTGCACAGTTCAAATTTTTTTTGTACCTTTGCCGCCAAATTAATATTACAACACAATGTTATGAAAAAAAGTTTAAAAATTTCTTTATGGGTAATCGGCGGATTGGTAGTACTCGGCGTACTCGTTATGACATGCCTTGATATCGTAGTATCCCGTATCGCCGAAAAAGAGGCAAGAAAGGCAATTGCCGAAGCACAACTGCCTTATACGATTGAGTTCGGGCGGATTCATGTCTTTGCGACTACCGGATTCGTTGATGTGGAAGATATACACTTTGCCGCAAACAATAAAAGCATCAAAGGGGTGGATACGTTGGATGTCTTCGTTCCCAGTGTTACGGTCGGACATATCAAATATATGGACCTGTTGCGCAAAAAACGCGTCAGTATCAATGCAGTACGCGTACAAAAAGCCTGTCTGACCTATAAGCAGAAAGGCTCCAAATTACTCGCAAAGGTGGATAGTGCATCTGTGGAGCTAAGAGATCTCTTCTACTCCTTGAAAGACTCCACCTACGGGTATTCGGATTCCGTATATGAGGTAAGCGTTCGTCACGCGTCGATGATTATGCCGGATGGATTGATGGCGATGGAGGTCAACAAACTTCACCACGAAGACGGAGGTGTCATCACTTTAGGCAAAACGCGTATTCATCATACCGTCGGGAAACGCGAACTGTCGGGAATCCTGCACGAACCATGCTCGTGGTTGGACCTTTCCCTCAAAAGCGTTGAGATATCGCCGATGAATCCTTTCCGCGAGGATTTCAGCAAAGGACTGCACATCAAACAAATTAACGTTGTGGGAGATAAAATGGCGACGCTCCGTGACGCAAGACTCAAACCGTCCAAACCATACCAAATGCCGCAAAGAATCATTATGGCAATGGGATTCCCGATTAAGATAGACAAAGTAGCGTTTGATATGCCTAAACTGAACGTCGAAGTATTAGTTGCTGACAAAAACTGCGGCGAATTGCAATTGGACAAGATAAATGCTACCATTGCTGACTTCTCCAACAAGAAAGGCTCAGTTATGAAAGTCGCTCTCGCCGCGAATCTCGGCGGAAGTCTGATCAATGGCGATTTTAAGATGTACATGAACGATGCTTGCCGGTTTGACATGGCAATGGAAGGAAAAAACGTGCAGGCTTCTTCGCTGACAAACTTGCTCCGACCGCTTACTGCGATAGAACTGAACTGCCAAATTGACTCGATGCGTGCCAAATATACAGGAGACGAAATAAAAGCGAACGGAACGGTCATGATGGCATATCATAACCTGCAGGGAAAAGTATATAAGGCAGACGAGATACCATTCAAGATTATCAGTCAGAATGCCGGTGCGATTGAGTATTTCGTCAATCACCTTATTCCAAAATCCAATCCTCGCAATGATAGCAAAGCACCTCTCGTATTTAATGTGGAATGGGTACGCAAAGACGATCAGCCATTTCCACTATATATGGTCGGACCATTGATTATGGGAGCTGTTGAGACATTCTTGCCCGGATTGTTTGGCGGCAAAAAAGTGAAATAACAGATACATGTATCATCTGGCTCTGATATTATCATTTTTCTTTGTGGCATTTACAGACAAAGGCGGTAGTAACCAATTGGCATTGAGTCCCGATGCGCAGTCTTTGCGTGTGCATCGGGGCATTGCCATCGATTCGTTGGACTATGCCGTTTGTCCTGCATATTTGGATAGTTTGCAGAACAGAGGAGCACGAATTTGCCACACTTCAAGATGGATAAACGGCGCAACGGTTTATTGCCACAAGGCGCAAATTGATAATATAACAATGCTGCCCTTTGTGAAAAGTGTACAATTGACGCGTGGATTAGAAGAGTATTTGGAGGAGATCAATGCCGAACAAAAGAAACGCGGTAAATTGTTTGCCCCGTGCGAAGACGAACAGCCCGATTACACACAGCAGCAACGGAGAATAAATCTTTTGCCTTTGCATGAACTGGGCTATAAAGGACAAGGTGTGAAAGTGGCGGTTATTGATGGCGGTTTTTGGAACCTCTCTACTGCAGTCGCTTTTGATTCCATAAGGAATAACGGACAATTGTTAGGGACGTTTGACTTTGCCGAAGATGAAGAAGACTTTGAAGGCACAGCCGGTGAACACGGCGCCGTTTGTCTGAGTTTGATTGGAGCCAATACGGAAAACTACCGCGGAACGGCAACCAAAGCATCTTTCTACGCTATCAAGTCAGAAGAAAACGGTATGGAGTCACTCAAAGAAGTGGATAATTTGGTGGCTGCCTTGGAAGTCTGTGATAGTTTGGGCGTCTGGATTGTTTCTATTAGTTTGGGCTATGCGGAATTTGACGAACCGCTGGCGGAGTACTCGTTCGCGGATTTGGATGGACGTCGTATTCGTTCCAGCCTGGCTGCGGTAATTGCGGCAAGAAAAGGAATGTTGTTGTGCGTCGCTGCCGGAAATAGCGGAGCTACACAATCATGGCCGTGGATTTCTTCTCCGGCAGATGCGGATAGTATCTTAACGGTTGGAGCAATTGAATACGACAGCACGGCGGCAACTTTCTCTTCTATCGGACCGACTGCGGATGAACGCATCAAACCCGAACTGTGTGCAGTCGGAAAAAATACCTGCTTGCTGAATGTAAAATCCAATACCATTTACTACGGAAACGGTACCAGTTTTGCTGCACCGCAGATAGCCGGATTGGCGGCATGTCTTTGGTCTGCATATCCGGAAGAAAGCAACCTGCAGATACGCGAACGGATTATCTATTCGTGCAATCAATGGTCTTCGCCAGACAAAAAGACGGGATATGGCATACCGGATGCGTGGAAAGCTTATGCCAATAAGCCGGAGGCAATTGAGCCTCTCGAAACGGGCTCGAAAGGCGCTCGAAAAATCTTGCGCCATGGACGTATACTGATTGTCCGTGATGGAGTGGAGTACGATATGCTTGGAAACAAATTATAAATAGGATAATAACCATGAGAAAAATTTTACTGCTGATGATTTCAGTTATGGCGCTTGCTGGGTGCGCAAAAACCCATTATGATTCGGTGGACGAATATCCTGTAAAGCAAGGAACAGTTCGGGAAGTGTGTTACTCAATCAATGAGACGACCTTTACCCTTTGGAGTCCAAATGCGGATTCGGTTTGTGTGTATTTATACGAAACCGGAGAAGGCGGTGAACCGGTTTTGGCGCAGCACATGGTTCGCCGTATAGATGGAGCATGGGAAACGTCTATCGTCGGAAACTGGAACGGATTTTTCTATACCTTCCGTGTGTGGGAGTCAAAAACAAAATGGCAATTACATGAAACGCCCGGTATCTTCGCTACTGCTGTTGGCGTCAATGGAAAACGTGGAGCAATCTTGGACATGAAGACCACAAATCCCGAAGGATGGGAAGATGATGTGAGACCGGCTATGAAAAAAGCATCTGATGCCATTGTGTATGAAATGCACCATCGGGATTTTAGTATTCATCCGACTTCGGGAATAACCAATCGCGGAAAGTTTATCGCTATGCTCGAAAATGGAACGAAATCTCCGGAAGGCGAATTGACAGGAATTGATCACTTGGCAGAATTAGGAGTGACGCACATACAAATTCTCCCGTCTTATGACTACGGTTCAGTGGATGAATCGCGTTTGGCGGATAATAAATATAATTGGGGATACGACCCGGTCAATTACAATGTGCCCGATGGCAGTTATTCGACAAATCCTTATGACCCCGAAACACGTATTCGCGAATTTAAAGAGATGATACAAGCGCTTCACAAAGCCGGATTCCGCGTGATTTTGGATGTGGTGTATAACCATACTTATGATGTTGCCGAGTCTAATTTTACCCAGACTTGTCCGGATTATTTCTATCGTACACGTGAAGATGGCTCACTCGGTAATGCTTCCGGATGCGGAAATGAAACTGCTTCTGAAAGACCGATGATGCGTAAGTTTATGTTGGAATCGGTGCGTTATTGGGTAGAGGAATATCACTTGGACGGATTCCGTTTTGACTTGATGGCGATTCATGACATTGAGACGATGAAAGCAATCCGTAAGATGTTAGATGGTATTGATCCGACAATCCTTCTTTATGGAGAAGGTTGGGCAGCAGAAACACCGCTTACGCCGGAAGAAGACCGTCCTATGAAAGCTAATATATACAAGATGCCGGGCATTGGCGCATTCTCTGATGAACTGCGTGACGGATTGCGCGGCTCATGCTTTGATGATAAAGACGAAGCGTTTCTTGCCGGCGAAGCAGGACATGAACAGAGTATCCGCTTCGGAATTGTTGGCGCAATTGCTCATCCGCAAGTAAATATGGAAAAGGTGAATTACAGCCGCGATCCATGGGCGAAACAGCCGACTCAGATGATTGCATATGCTTCCTGTCACGATGACATGATGCTTACGGACCGTTTACGCTCCAGCGTTAAACCTGCTAAAGGAAAAGGAACGATCTCCGATGAAGAACTGAAAAGACTTGACAAATTGGCGCAAACCGTGATTTTGACATCACAAGGTATTCCTTTTATCTTTGCAGGCGAAGAAGTAATGCGCGACAAAAAAGGTGTCCATAACAGTTATTGCAGTCCCGATAATATCAATGCGATAGATTGGTCTCTGAAAGCAAAGAATCGAGACTTGTTCGAATACTATGCAGGTCTGATTCATATCCGCAGATTTCATCCGGCATTCCATTTGGGAGATGCTGCATTGGTGCGCAAACATTTGGAGTTTATCGACACAAACGATGAGTGCGTCGTGGCATATCGCCTTAAAGACAATGCAGGTGGAGATAACTGGAACGATATCGTAGTTGTGTTTAATGCTAATCGTAAACCCGTAACTGTCAACTTGCCGACTGATGAGAATTATCAGGCAGTTGTAGAGAATGGAGTAGTGGATCCGCAATCATTACCGGTTTACCAAGGAACTGTTTCCGTCGCACCGCAAAGCGCAAGTATCTTAATTCGATAAAAATATGAAGAAAGGACTCCTGTTATTAGTGGCTATTATTGCCGCTTTACCATCATCGGCTTGGGGACCAGAAGGACATAGAATTGTGGCGGAAGTGGCTTATCACTATATGAGCAAAAAGGCCATCAAGCAAGTTGATAAGGTATTGGGCAAACACGGCATGGTTTATTGGTCAACATGGGCGGATGAGATTCGCAGTGATACCATTTATCCAAACAGTTATGACTGGCATTTTCAGGATCTTGAAGCAGGAATGTCGGATGCAGAAGTGGCAGATGTTTTGACAAACTATCCGGTGCAAGGAGGTAATATGTACCGAGCTTTGGATAGTCTGTATCTCCTTCTCAAAAACGACAAGTATAACCGCGATGCACTACGTTTCTTCGTGCATATCTCCGGTGACCGCTTTTGTCCGATGCACATGGGACACCTGACGGATAAAGGAGGAAACACCATTAAACTGAAGTGGTTTGGTACTCAAACCAACCTGCATCGTATTTGGGACGAGAATCTTATAGACTTCCGAGGCTATTCTTATACCGAATACGCGCAACTGCTTATCGATATGCACGATGCAGAACGAAAGCAAATAGAAGCAATGACGAATGAAGAGCTCATTGTTAACAGTTATCATATCACAGTTGCAATTTACGAGCATTGTGCAAACTGGAACGGCAATGTGTATAATTATGTATATCAGTGGAAAGAACCGATGGAATTGCAATTATATACTGCAGGACTTCGATTGGCTATGAAACTGAATGAAATATATAAATGAAAGATTTTACGCTAACAACATACCGACAATTGCTTTGCGCGCTGCAGCAAGCAGGATATACGTTTCTGACATTTGAGACATATTGCGAGGCGCAACAAAAAGGAGTGTCGCCTTCCGGAAAGTATGTCATCATGCGTCACGATGTGGATTTGCGTGCCCAAAACAGCCTTGAAACAGCACAAATTGAAGCCGAATTGGGAGTCTGCGCATCTTATTATTTCCGTGTAGTGCCAGAAAGCAATCAACCTGAAATCATCCGGCAAATTGCTGCATTGGGACATGAAATAGGTTATCATTATGAAGATATGGCTATAGCTAACGGAGATATAGATGCCGCTATACGGCATTTTGAACAGCAATTGACATATTTTCGCCAATTCTATCCCGTTCGGACCATCTGTATGCATGGCGCTCCTACAAGCAAATACGATGGCCGTGATTTGTGGAAAAAGTATGATTACCGAGATTATCAAATCATCGGTGAACCATATCTGGTGATGGATTTCAGCCGCGTGTTATACCTTACAGACACTGGTCGCCGCTGGGATGGATATAAAGTCAGTGTGCGAGATAAAATTCCGGTTTACCAGGATGAATGGAATAGCCGCGGTTGGACATTTCATCACACAAATCAACTGATCAATTGGATTCAACAGACATCGGCAGAAAAGCGACAACCGAATATGATGATTACCACGCATCCACAAAGATGGACAAACAATGGTTTGTTGTGGTGGAAGGAATTGATGATGCAAAACGTGAAGAATCTCGTTAAACGTGCACTTATTGCCTTTAAATGAAGATTATTACAGACATAGCATATATTGACCGTTCAGCATGGAAATCCCTATTGGATACTTCCCCTTACGCAACATGGTTTCAATCGCCTGACGCTTATGACTTTTATGAGACTGTATCGCATGAACTGCAACCGTTTATAGTTGCAGTAGAAGATACTGGATTAAAAGGAATTGTAGTGGGGTATACCGTTGCTAACAAAGGATTGCAAAGACCTTTTACAGCTCGAACAATTATTAATGGCGGACCTTTATTGGCTCAAGAAATATCAGACGAAGCGCTAAGAGTACTTATGCAGGCAGTTCCCGATGATGCTGTTTATTCGGAAACACGAAACTTCTCAAGGTATGATGAACTAAAAGTACCATTCGAACAAGCGGGATGGATGCTGAAACCACATCTTGACGTTTTGGTCATGATTGATGAAAATTGGCGCAATCGGATTCAAAGTGATGAACAACAACATATCCGTAAGGCAAAACAGAGAGGGCAAACATGGGCTTTGGCTCAGACCGAAAAAGATGTTCATGATTGGTATTGCTTGCTGAAAAAGTTGTATCATAATAAGATTCATAGACCTTTATGGTCCTTGGATTTCTTTGTAAAGGTTTGGAAATCCCATGCGTGTCAGCTATTGGTCGTTTATGATGCCCATAAATCAATCATCGGAGGTGCTTTATTGCCCATTTTCGGGAAAACTGCTTATGAGTGGTATAAATGTGGCTCGGTAATGGCTACATATTCTATCCTTGAATGGTGTGAGAAAGAAGGATTGAATTGCCTTGACACAATGGGTGCAGGAGAACCTGACAAACCCTATACCGTGCGAGACTTTAAACTGCGTATGGGGGGAGAAATACGTTCGTATGGAAGATTCATCCGGGTGCAGAAACCGATGAGGTATAAACTTGGAGTTGCTATTGTTGATAAATTACTATAGTATGTGGAAATATATTCGTAGAATATTAGCTGATGTCGTTATTTGGATACTTGCGTCAGTTGTTTGTATCTTATGGCGGGTTGTTGCAGATAAAGAAACGATTGCAGCATATATCACACTATTCGCTATCTTAATGGGAGCGTGGGTAATTTTGGGAATCTTATTTTTTAAGTATTATCGCAGTTACAAAGAAGCCTGGTATTGGCAAGAAATGCTGTCAATGGTTCTAACCGGTGGTGCGCTGATGGGATTGTGTATATGGTTGATTCCTAAATCGGATTATCATTGGTCTCTTACAGTTGCCCTTTGGATGGTGGGCATCGTAATGGTATTTGATGCTATAGATATCCTATTCAAACACTATTGGAAGTTTGCACTTAATATGACTGTTCCACCGATGCATATAAAGCATCGTAAAAATGCAAAACCTCGTCGTTCGGACACTCCTCGGCCGCGAGAATCAATGAACGCCATTCATGATGCGATATTGTCTATCACAACGGAAGAAGATTATCAGATGTTGCTCGAAAAAGCGCATTTGCAACGGCAAAGCACACGTGTTGTGGCAAGTAGCGACAACTTTCAAATTATTCAATTGCCGGACTATCAGTATTCTACGATTGTGGATATCACGATTTTCAATAATATCCGCGGTATTAATAAGCGTCTTTGTGCTGTGAATGCAAAACTGCCTGATGACGGTGTCTATGTCTGTTGTTATCGTCCACAGGACTACGTCAAAACAAAAATTCTTGCGACATACCCTTGGGGAATCAATTATCTTGTTTATGGAGCATGGTTCCTGTTTCGGCGCGTTATACCCCGTTTGCTGTTGATGAGTCGTTTATATTACGATTTGACAAAGGGAAGAAAGCGAGTCTTGTCTAAAACAGAGGTGCTTGGGCGATTATATTATTGTGGCTTTGAGGTTGATGAAATCGTCCGAATGGGGCATATCGACTACGTCTTTGCACACCGCCATTCTCAACCGTATCCCCAAGAACAGTTGAAGATATATGGTCCATTAATCAAACTGCCACGTGTAAGTAAAAACAAAGAAATTGTGTATTTCTATAAAATGCGTACTATGCATCCATATGCCGAATATATTCAAAACTATGTCTTTAACCAACGTGGTGGTATGAATATTGCTGATAAATCTGACGATGATTGGCGTATTACAACATGGGGACGAATTATGCGAAAATATTGGCTTGATGAATTGCCAATGCTGATAAATCTGCTTAAACGGGATGTTAAATTAGTCGGGGTTCGACCGTTATCGCGAGCGATGTTTGATCAATATCCTGCTGATTTGCAAGAAAAGCGTACTCGTACAAAACCAGGTTTGATTCCGCCATTCTATATTGACCATCCCGAGACGTTTGAAGAACTTTATGCTTCGGAAAACAAATATCTGGATGAATATTTGAAACATCCACTCATAACGGATATAAAGTATTTCTTTTTAACCTTAAATTCGATTTTGTTCAAACGCATGCACTCTGCATAAATCAGAAACAATACCTTGTCCAAGTGTCAATTACATACTGATATCTGTCATCGTTTGGCTTATGCCACAGATGCTTCGGCGTATCGTGAAATTCCAATAGGCGTTGCATATCCAAAGTCAACAGATGATTTACGTTCACTACTAAAAGAGGCAGAAATTCGGCATACATGTCTAATTCCGCGTGCGGCGGGAACAAGTATAGCAGGGCAGGTCGTTGGTCCTGGAATAATTGTGGACGTTAGTCGCTATATGAACAAGATTCTTGAAATCAATGCCGAGCAAAAATGGGTACGTGTACAACCTGGAGTGGTACGGGATGAATTGAATATTGCTCTTAAACCTTTGGGATTATTCTTTTCTCCGGAGACTTCTACGTCAAATCGTTGCTGCATTGGTGGAATGGTGGGGAATAACTCTTGTGGTACGCACTCTTTGGTGTATGGATCTACGCGGCATCATGTATTGGCTCTGAAAGGAATTTTGTCTGATGGAACGGATTTTTATTGCACCGCTAAGTCTGTAGATTTCGATGAACATAGTCGGGTGGGGCAATCTGTTCTTTCGCTTTTGCATTCATGGCAACAAGACCCGGATATTCATAAACTGATAACAGACAACTTTCCCGACGCTTCAATTCGTCGCCGCAGTTGTGGTTATGCGTTAGACGAGTGTCTCTCTGAGAGCTTGAATTTACCAGCCTTGCTAACAGGTTCTGAAGGTACGTTAGCGTTTATCACCGAGATAACTCTTTCACTCGATCCATTGCCAAAATCCTCTGCTTTAATAGTAAAATCTCTTCATCATATAGATGACGCCTGGCAGGCTAATCTTGATACCCTTGAATTACAGCCGACTGCTGTTGAACTTATTGATGGAGAAATACTTCGCCTTGCGCTCAATAACCCTGAAGCACGACGGAATATGTCAGTGTTACAACTTGACCCTGATAATCTTCCTGCCGCACTTCTTGTTGCTGAGTTTGAGAAAGAACAATTGCAAGCGATCAATCTTACAGGACTGCAAGTATTGGAGTCTCCTCAAGAGATTGCAAGCGTATGGGGTCTGCGAAAAGCTGGTTTGGGCGTACTTACTGGTACGGACCAGGACGCTAAACCGATAGGTGTTATTGAAGATACTGCTATTGCACCGGAGCGATTAGAAGCATATATGCGCGAATTTCGCTCTATGATGTCTGAACTCGGTTTATCGTGTGTCTATTATGGCCATATTTCTACTGGAGAATTACATCTTCGTCCAATTTTGGATATCCGCAAACAACGCGATAGACAACTATTCCGTGAAGTGGCGGAACGTACTGCAAAACTCGTTAAAAAACATCATGGTTCGCTTTCAGGAGAGCACGGTGATGGACGGCTGAGAGGGGAATTTATTCCTTTAGTGTATGGAAGTGAGGTATATAATCTGTTTTGTCAAATTAAAGACACCTTTGACCCACATGGGGTGTTCAATACAGGTAAAATCGTTCGTACTCCACCTATGGATGACTCTTTACGATTTGCCCTTAATCAACAATCTTCTCCATTGCTCAAACAAATAGAACGATGCAATGGCTCCGGAGATTGCCGAAAATCCAATATAATTGGTGGAACAATGTGTCCTGCATACAAGGTATCCGGAGACGAACTGATGACTACGCGGGCGCGTGCTAATATTCTGCGTGAATTGTTGTCAACTAACAAAATCGAATTATTGCAATCCGCGGATTTAGAAATTCTGTCTTCATGTCTTGCGTGCAAAGCTTGTAAGTCTGAATGCCCGTCAAATATTGATATGACTCGTATCCGCGCTCAAGTTCTTCAGCATGTATATGATTTATCACATGTTCCTTTTAGAACTTGGATGATTGCTCACCAGCCGATTGTTGAAAAGTTGGGAAGTCTTGTTCCTGCTTTATACAACTTCTTCGCTACGAACAGCATCACTTCATTTATCATCAAGAAAATTGTACATTTTGCAACAGAACGACATATACCGGCATTATCTCGTCGTACGATGCGTTGGCTTATTGCGCACGATGGAATTGTAAATAACAAATCTATACCCGTCACAAACAATGTTGTATATCTGTTTGCCGATGAATTTATAAATTACCAAGAGGCGGAGATTGGTTTGACGTTTGCTCGACTGCTGCGTAAACTTGGATATCAGATTGTCGTTCCAAAACATGTTGAATCGGGGAGGGCTGCTATTTCGAAAGGATGTTTAAATATGGCGGCTAAGATTGCACGCAAAAATGTCGAATTATTGGCTCCGTATATTTCTGCTGATTCGCCGTTGATTGGTATTGAACCTTCATGTATTTTATCTTTCCGCGATGAATATCCGGATTTGATGCCAACCGATGAACTAAGGAAGAAAGCCAAAGATCTCGCATCCAATTGCCTGTTATTCGATGAGTTTCTTTGTCGTGAAATTGATGCGGGGAAAATTAATCCTGCAGCTTTCCAGACATCGGATATAGAAATCTTCTTGCACGGACATTGTCATCAAAAAGCGCTTGTAGGAGTAGAGAAAACAGCGCGATTGTTGCAATATGTCGCACCCGAAAAAGTACATGTGATTCCTTCTGGTTGTTGTGGCATGGCCGGTTCTTTTGGTTATGAGAAAGAGCACTACTCAACATCTATGGCAATAGGTGAAATGATATTGTTTCCTGTTGTGCGTAAGGCATTGCAGGGCAACAATAAAAAAGATATACCCGTTGTAGTTGCACCGGGTATATCTTGTCGCGAACAGATTCTTCAAGGAACAGGGGTTCATGCCCTTCATCCTATTACTGTTCTCTATAATTCATTAATCATTAATCATTAATCAATAATCAATAATCAATAATCAATAATCGATTATTACATCATTCCTCCCATTCCTCCTGCTGGCATTGCAGGAGCGGGATTTTCTTCTTTCTTATCCGTAATTACACACTCTGTGGTAAGGAACATACCTGCTATTGAAGCAGCATTCTCAAGTGCTACACGAGTGACTTTTGCAGGGTCAACAACACCTGCTGCCTTAAGATTCTGGTATTCATCTAAACGTGCATTGTAGCCGAAATCACCTTTGCCGGAACGGACTTTATCTACTACGACAGCACCTTCTTTGCCTGCATTGGCAACAATTTGGCGCAAGGGTTCTTCGATCGCACGGCGTACAATCTCAATACCTGTCTGTTCGTCTTCGTTCTCGCCTTTAAGACTTGTCAGCACTTCTTGTGCACGTATATAGGCTACACCACCACCAGGAACTATTCCTTCTTCTATAGCGGCACGGGTTGCGCTCAAAGCATCATCCACGCGGTCTTTCTTCTCTTTCATTTCCACTTCAGAAGCAGCTCCCACGTTAAGTTGGGCTACACCACCTGCTAATTTGGCAAGACGTTCTTGTAATTTCTCTTTGTCGTAACTCGACTTGGTCGCAGCAATCTGGGCCTTGATTTGTGCTACACGTGCTGCAATAGATTCCTTATTACCTGCTCCGTTGACAATAGTTGTGTTATCTTTGCTTACGGTAACGGTTTCGGCTGTGCCAAGCATTTCAATCGTTGCTTGTTCCAACTTGATACCTTTCTCTTCACTGATAACTGTGCCACCCGTCAAAATGGCAATATCTTCGAGCATTTCTTTACGACGGTCGCCAAATCCGGGAGCTTTGACTGCGCAAATCTTCAGTTGGGCGCGGAGACGGTTTACAACCAAAGTGGTCAACGCTTCACTATCCACATCTTCAGCAATAATTAGCAAAGGACGTCCGCTTTGGACGGCGGGTTCCAAAACTGGAAGCAGTTCCTTGAGGTTGGATATTTTTTTGTCGTGGATAAGAATATAAGGCTTATCCATTTCTGCTTCCATTGTTTCGGTATTGGTTACAAAATAGGGACTGATATATCCGCGATCGAATTGCATACCCTGTACTACTTCGATAGTGGTATCCATACCTTTGGCTTCGCCGATGGTAATTACGCCGTCTTTGCTTACTTTGCGCATAGCATCTGCAATCAATTTACCTATTTCAGCATCGTTATTTGCAGAGATTGTTGCTACTTGCTCAATCTTGTCAAAGTCGTTTCCTACAACCTCGGATTGTTCTTTGATATTCTTAACAACGGCGCTGACAGCTTTGTCAATACCGCGTTTGAGATCCATCGGATTGGCACCGGCAGTCACGTTCTTAAGGCCGACACCAACGATTGCTTGGGCCAAAACTGTGGCAGTTGTTGTACCGTCACCGGCTTGGTCACCGGTTTTCGAAGCAACTTCTTTTACCAATTGTGCGCCAAGGTTCTCGCGAGCATCTGGTAACTCTATCTCTTTCGCTACGGTCACACCGTCTTTGGTGATTTGAGGAGCGCCATATTTCTTCTCGATAATTACATTGCGACCCTTAGGACCGAGAGTCACTTTTACTGCATCTGCTAACTGGTCCACACCGCGTTTTAAAGCGTCACGTGCTTCAATATTGTACATTAATTCTTTTGCCATAACTCTTTCCTTTCTTAATTTACTTTTCAATTACTGCCAATACATCGCTTTGGCGCATGATAAGCAGCTTTTCACTTTCAATTTCGATTTCTGTGCCGGCATATTTGCCATATAGGATTGTGTCGCCCACTTTGAGAACCATCTCTTCGTCTTTGGTTCCGTTTCCTACTGCAAGTACCTCACCGCGAAGAGGTTTTTCTTTGGCACTATCGGGAATTATGATGCCCGACGCGGTTGTTGTTTCAGCGGCTACTGGTCTAACCAGTACTCTGTCTGCTAATGGTTTTACGTTCATTGTATTTGATTTTTTATGTTTAATTGCTTTGTAATTAACCCAAAATTTTATCCCCATTTATTCAACTGCAATTCCCGTGCCATAGCTCTTTTGGCAGTCAATAACTGACAAAATGGCAGTTTGTGCTAAAAAGTGACAGAAAATAGTACTTTTATTTGCAAGATTGAAAAAAAAATACTACCTTTGCACCCAAATTAAATGGTGATTGTTTATGCAGACCAATTTTGGATTTGTTCGAGTTGCAGCTGCCGTACCGATGATGCGTGTTGCTGATTGTGCGTTTAATGTGAAGCAGGTTAAACTGCAAATAATGGATGCTATTGAAGAAGGGGTGGAAGTAATTTGCTTCCCGGAATTGACGGTAACTGGTTATTCATGTGCTGATTTGTTCTTTACGCAGCAACTTCAGCAGGATGCATTGCATGCTTTGGAGCAGATTTGCCAATTCACGCGTGAAAAACCGATAATTGTACTTGTGGGGGCACCGTTAAAAGTGGACAATAACCTGTATAATTGTGCTTTTGTAATGTCAGATGGAGAGGTTGTTGGGGTCGTACCAAAGATTAATCTGCCCAATACAGGCGAATTTTACGAGAAACGTTGGTTCACTTCAGGGCGTGCGGTGCGCGAACCGGATGGAAAACCGCGGATTCCGACGGTTGAATTGTGGGGCGGGGATGTGCCGTTTGGAACGGATTTGCTCTTCCTTACTGCGGATTATAGTTTTGGTATTGAGATCTGTGAAGATTTGTGGAGCCCGTTGCCACCATCTACGCAATTGGCTATTCAGGGCGCTGAACTGATATTCAACCTTTCCAGTTCTAATTGTGTGACAGGAAAGCATGCTTATCGTCGCCAAATGATTACTCAGCAGTCTGCGCGTGTCCATTGTGGATATATTTATACCAGTTCGGGTGTGGGAGAATCCACTACGGATGTCGTCTTCTCCGGATCAACATATATTGCTGAAAATGGAGATTTGTTGGAGCAGGGCGAGCGCTTCCAGCGGAGCAGTTCGATGATTGTTTCCGAGATTGATGTCGAGCGACTCCGTACGGATCGCCAAAGGAATACGAACTTCACCAAAGACCAACACGGGCACTATCGCCATATCAATGTCGCACCGCTTAGTCGTGAACAAGGGAGAACAGAGGCTACTCATCGTTTCTTCTCACCGCATCCTTTCTTGCCGGAGAAAGGAGATGAAGCTAACTACTGCAGTGATATCTTTGCTATTCAAACCTCTGCATTGGCACGGAGATGGGAGCATACACATGCGCAAACTATAATTATTGGGGTCAGTGGAGGACTCGATTCCACCTTAGCCCTTTTGGTTGCTGTACAGACTGCTGATTTATTGGGATATGAAAGAGAACGTGTAATTGGGGTCACTATGCCGGGATTTGGAACTTCCGACAGAACGTATCAGAATGCGTTGGCAATGATGGAGCAGTTGGGAGTTACTATTCAGGAAATTTCCATTCGGGAGATGGCTACGCAGCATCTGCATGATATTGACCATGACCTTGATACCCACGATATTACGTATGAAAATGCTCAGGCGCGCATTCGAACGTTAGTGCTAATGAATCTTGCTAATAAATACAATGGCTTGGTGCTTGGAACCGGCGATATGAGCGAATTGGCGCTTGGATGGTGTACGTATAGTGGAGACCAAATGTCGATGTATGGAGTTAATGCCGGTATTCCGAAAACTTTAGTACGCTTTTTGGTACGTTTTGCCGCGGACAATTTATTTGACGAAGAGACCCGAAAAGTGCTGATTGATGTCATTGACACACCCGTTTCGCCGGAATTATTGCCAACGACGGATTCTGGGGATATCGCACAAAAAACAGAAGACAAAATCGGTCCTTACGAGTTGCATGACTTCTTTATTTATTATTATTTGAGATACGGTTTTACGCGCGAAAAGATTGCATATATGGCGCTGCAGGCTTTTGAAGACAAGTATTCCGAAGATGATATCGTCAAATGGCTCAATGTCTTCATGCATCGTTTCTTTACACAGCAGTTCAAGAGATCTTGTATGCCGGATGGACCAAAAGTCGTGCCTGTTAGTCTGTCGCCGCGTGGTGACCTTAGAATGCCTTCCGATTTATGCGAAATTTAGAAAACATATCGCTACTGCCGTATAACACTTTCGGCATGGATGTAAAAGCAAAACTATTCATCGAGTATGACTCGGTGGATGAGTTGCGTCAAGTGCTCAAAGAGCATAGAACAGAACGTCTCCTGCATATCGGACAAGGCTCTAACTTGTTGTTTACAAAGGACTTTGACGGAGTCATACTACATTCGCGGATGGCAAGAGCGCGTTTTATTGACGATAATACTGTTGAGGCGCAAAACGGCTTGCGATTAGATGATTTGATTGCCCAACTTACCGATATGGGATATTCCGGAATGGAAAACTTGTCCCTTATTCCGGGCGAAGTCGGGGCATCGGCGGTGCAGAATGTCGGCGCGTATGGTTCTGAGGCGAAAGATGCGATTAT